>Ga0265300_10000673_pt1 | contig 35613 bp, 27 predicted proteins | sample AusTroGonzalo_MG_FD_193482 | JGI IMG/M metagenome (GOLD analysis project Ga0265300, IMG submission 193482) | Bovine rumen microbial communities from tropical cattle in Woodstock, Queensland, Australia - Gonzalo_03 | ecosystem: Host-associated > Mammals > Digestive system > Stomach > Rumen ...
ATCAGTGGCAGTACTGTCTACGGCTACTACCCTCATAATATTGTGACTGCTGATGGTTGGGAGACCACCTCCCCCACAGTCACCATTCCGTCCACATACGATTGCCACTACAACGACGGCCGACAGATTATCGCCCTTCCAATGGTAGCTTACGGCAACTATGGAAGCACACCCAATAATATCGAATTCAAGCACCTCACCGCTGCTGTCAAGGTGATGGTACGAAACGAGATCAGCAGTAGTTTGACACTGAAACTGGACAAAGTGGTGGTCAGCAGTTCGTCATATCTGCTCAGCGGTCGTACACCTGTAACGCTCAACAACAACGACAATCCCACTGTGAATGCAGTAACGACAAGCAGCAAGAACTCAGTAACAGTCAACTTCACAGACCATCCCACCATTCCCTATTCCACTGGCAGCGATGACAATCGTATTGAGGTGCAGGTGCCTATCCGACCCATCGGTAACGGAAGCACAACCCCAATTACCGTTGAGGTCTTTGCTTACGAAGAGGGCAATCCCGGACGCACCTTCACCTTTAGAAAAGAAAATGTCAGTGTCAGCACTTTGGGGCGCAATGTAATGCTCACCGCCGGATGTCGTATTTCAACCGAAACTGGAAATGTCACTGAGTTCAACTACCTCACCACACCACTCACTTTCGAGGCTAAGACGGCCAACGCCACCGTAACTTTTACACCTGCAACTGGAAAAACTTTGGAGTATAGTACAGACGGCATCACATGGAACACCTACAGCACAGCCATCACCCTTGCCAATATCGGCGACAAAGTCTCTTTCCGGGGCGACAATACCTCCATGGCCACTAGTTCAACATACAGTAAATTCTCCTGCTCTGGAGATTGCTATGTTTATGGTAACGTCATGAGTCTTCTTAGCAAAAACAATTTTGCTACCTTAACTGTGTTAACAGACAATTATACATTCCGTAACCTGTTTCAAAACAACACTCGAATTCACAATCATCCCTCAAAAACGCTATCATTGCCTGCCACAACACTAACCAACAATTGTTATCAATACATGTTCCAGGGTTGTACATACCTAACATCAGCCCCTGTACTACCCGCTGTTACACTGGCGATTTCCTGCTATTATTACATGTTTGACGGATGCACAGGCCTGCTGTCTGCACCCGCCTTACCTGCTACAACGCTAGCAAACAACTGCTATAACTCTATGTTCCATGGCTGTACTAAACTAATATCAACACCCGATTTACCCGCCACAACTCTAACTAATAGTTGTTACCAATACATGTTTCAAGGCTGTACAGGACTATTATCGGTCACATCTCTTCCAGCAACAACATTGGCTGATTATTGTTACAACAATATGTTCCAGGGATGCACCAACCTAATAGTCGTTCCCAACCTTCCTGCAACAACGTTAGTCGATAATTGCTATAGCTATATGTTTGAAGGTTGTACAAGTCTAACCACAGCACCCAACTTGCCTGCACCCACTCTTGTCTCTTTGTGTTACTCTCACATGTTCAAAGGTTGTTCGAGTCTAACCAGCATGAAATGTTTAGCCACAACTATTCTTTCGAGTGCAACAACCAATTGGGTTCAAAACGTGTCCGCTTCAGGATTTTTCACCAAAACCAGCTCAGCAAATTGGAATTATGGAGCCAGCGGTATCCCCAGCGGATGGACCGTAGTAGAAGTAGATTAAGTCAGCATTACTATCCGTCTATCCATTGAAAGATGCCGAATAATCTAATACAAGCGGCGAGACCAAATGGTCTCGCCGCTGACTTTTTTCTATAGAACTTTTGGACGATGCTTTAGAACAGGCCTTCAAGGACGCTGTCGTCGACCAGGTTGGGCATCGTCACCTTCAGCTCAGGACAGATGTCCATGGCGCGCTTGATGGCGAACATGGCGCCTTCGTTGCGGGCCCAGGAGCGACGGCTGATACCGTTGTTGACATCCCAGTGGAGCATCATGCGGAGACGGCGGTCACAAGCCTCAGAACCATCGAGCACCATGCCGAAGCCACCGTTCATCACCTCACCCCAGCCTACGCCACCACCGTTGTGGATAGAGACCCACGTGGCGCCGCGGAAGCTGTCGCCGATGACGTTCTGCACGGCCATATCGGCACAGCGATTCGAGCCGTCGTAGATGTTGCTGGTCTCGCGGAAGGGGCTGTCGGTACCACTCACATCGTGGTGGTCGCGACCCAGCACGATAGGTGCGGAAATCTCTCCCTTCTTGATGGCCTCGTTGAAGCGGGCGGCAATCTTGGTGCGGCCTTCACAGTCAGCATAGAGGATACGAGCCTGGCTTCCCACCACGAGGTGGTTCTCCTTGGCACCCTTAATCCACTGGATATTGTCGTGCATCTGCTGCTGTATCTCGGCGGGTGCGGTGGCGGCAATCTCGCCCAGCACTTCCATAGCGATATGGTCGCTCTTGTCGAGGTCCTCGGGCTTGCCGCTGGTGCATACCCAACGGAAGGGGCCGAAGCCATAGTCGAAGCACATCGGTCCCATGATGTCCTGCACATAGGAAGGATAGCGGAAGGCCGTCTTATCGGCGTTCCAGATATCGGCACCGGCACGGCTGCTCTCCAGCAGGAAGGCGTTGCCGTAGTCGAAGAAATACATACCCTTGGCAGTGAGCTTGTTGACGGCTGCCACATGGCGACGGAGCGATTCCTGCACCTTTTCCTTGAAGAGTTCAGGCTTCTCGGCCATCATCACCTTGGCATCCTCAAAGCTGACACCCACGGGATAGTAGCCACCAGCCCAGGGGTTATGCAGCGAGGTCTGGTCGCTGCCGAGGTCGACCTTGATGCCTTTCTCAGCGCAATATTCCCAGAGGTCGACCACGTTGCCCTGATAGGCGTAGCTCTTAGCCTCCTTGGCAGCAATGGACTTGTTGACGGCCACGAAGAGTTCGTCGAGGTTGTCATGCACCTCGTCGACCCAGCCTTGCGTGTAGCGTTTCTGCGTGGCAGCAGGGTTGATTTCGGCGGTGATGGAGACCACACCTGCAATGTCGCCAGCCTTGGGCTGGGCACCGCTCATGCCGCCAAGACCGGCGGTGATGAACAGCTTGCCAGCGGTGCCGCCACCGAGTTTACGGGCGGCATTCAAAACGGTGATGGTGGTACCATGCACGATGCCCTGCGGGCCGATATACATATAGCTGCCGGCAGTCATCTGACCATATTGAGTGACACCGAGGGCGTTGTAGCGCTCCCAGTCATCGGGCTTGCTGTAGTTGGGAATCATCATGCCATTGGTAACGACCACACGGGGGGCGTCCTTGTGGCTGGGATAGAGTCCCATGGGGTGACCGCTGTACATCACGAGGGTCTGCTCGTCGGTCATCTCCGAGAGGTATTTCATCACGAGGCGGTACTGGGCCCAGTTCTGGAAGACGGCACCATTGCCACCGTAGGTGATAAGCTCGTGGGGATGCTGGGCAACGGCGGGGTCGAGGTTGTTCTGAATCATCAGCATGATGGCGGCAGCCTGACGGCATTTGGCCGGATATTCCTCGATGGGACGGGCATACATCTTGTAGGTGGGACGCAGACGGTACATATAGATGCGCCCGTATTTCTGCAATTCCTCGGCAAACTCCTTGGCCAGCATCTTGTGGTGCTTGGCGGGGAAATAACGGAGAGCATTGCGGATGGCCAACTTCTTCTCGACAGGCGTCAGGATGTCTTTGCGCTTGGGAGCATGGTTCACCGTAGGATCATAAGCGGGCATTTCGGGCAGCGGATCGGGAATACCGAGACGCAATTCATTCTGAAATTCTTCAAGTGTCATAATACTTATGTTTTTTTTATTTTTTATTCATTTGAAATTGCAAAAATACGAAAAAAATCCGATTGGAAGATAGCATTTTTTAACAAATCTATAACTACCTAACAATCAACACCAACACCGTATCAACACCGTACCAACACCGTACCAACACCGTACCAAGTCCTACCATAGTAGGAGATGGTACGGTATTGGTACGGTAATAGTTTGTGTTTCAAGGGGGTTAGAACTGTAGTTGGAGGCCGACGGTGAGGCGGGGGAGGAGGACTTTGCCGGGGGCGGGGTCCTTGCCGAGGTCTTCGAGGCGGTAGCGGGCGTAGATGCCGATGACGTCATAGGTGAGACGAGTGACGACACCATAGCTTATATGGTAGTCTTCGGTGGCGGTGGCGTCGACATATGTGTGTTCGGTGTAGCTGGAGGAGGAGCCGTCAGGATTGTCACCTCCGAGGGTGTACTCGTCGCTCTCGCCGCTGGCGTAGAGGCCGAGATCCCAGTGGAGTCCGTGGCCGAAGAGGCCGAGGGCTCTGAGACGGATGCGCTGAAAGAGTTCGACATTGATGATTTCATTCATCTTGAGGCTGCGGTTGTTGACCTTATCGTAATTATTAAGGTCGGTCTGAGTGATGCCCAACGATGTCTCGAAGGCATTGACAGGAGCGTCGTTGAAGCGATAGTGCGTAAAGGTCATGCCGAGGCCGATACCGATGCAGTAGGTTTTGCTGTAGGCCTTGAGGACGCGGATGCCGAAGCTCCAGCTAGGAGACCAGCAGTTGACTGGCATTTCGGCGCTAGCGGTGGAGATGGGCAAGCCGAATCCGAAGTAGAAGTTCTTTCGGTATTTGGCATTGCTGCCCCATTCGGAGATCTGGAGGTCTCCATTGCGACCTGTCAAGGTCCCGGTGACGGCATCCTTGCTGGCGATTGGCCAATAGTCATACCCCGAAGAGCCTTGGTATTTCAGGTATTCAGCCTTGGAAAGCCGCAGGCTGTCGGTGTAGCCTGCCAGATGGATTATCATGGTGCGGTTGAAGACAGCGGCTTTGCTGAAGGAAAAAGAGTCGTTCTCGTCAGCATAGGCCACATCGAGTTTTCCGTAGTAGGTGAGACGGTTGTCATCGGGGCGACGGAAAGAGTAGAAAAGGTGGCTGTGTTTAATAGCGTGGACAGGGACCACACGGACACTGTCGCCCGAGATTACAAACTTAAAGGTGGGCTCTGCGGCACTTTTCCCACTCATAAAGAACGTGGCCTGAGGTACGCCGTAGCCGAAAGAGTAGTCTGCATAGGGGTAGAGGTCAGCACTCTGTTCTATCAGGTGAAACATCTCCATGGCGGTCTTGCCAGGGGAAGCCTGCCAGGCGCAAGCGGCAAAACCGGCCACCAGAGGACAAGAGAAGGAGGTGCCATGGACATAATGGTATTTGTCGTCGCCCTTGCCAGTATTGGCAGTGCGGGCGTAGCCAAAAGCACAGACATTGGGTTTCAAGCGGCCGTCGGCACTGGGGCCGAGAGAAGAAAACTCGATGTGGTTGTACTCGATGAGGCTGTTCTCGATGCCACCCACACAAAGCACGCTGTCAGCATCAGCAGGGGTGATGATGGTCTTCCACTGGCTGTCGTCAGCTTCGTTGCCGGCAGAGTTGCAGACGAGGATACCCTTGCGGGCGGCAAGGTTGCCGGCTTTGGCAACATAAGAGGTGCCATCCATGTCTGTGGTGTAGTGTCGCTCCTTGCCATAGCCAAGAGATGAGGAAATGATGTTGGCGCCATTGCGGTCGGCCCACTCCACGGCCATCTGCCACCAGACCTCTTCCTTGAAAGGTTCAGAGTTGACCTCGGTGCGGGCGAGGAGGAACTCGGCGCCGGTGGCGAGGCCGAGATCCACAATCTCACCAAAATTATAATAGCGGCCAGCGATACAGCTGAGCGTCATGGTACCATGGGAGTTCCAGCCGTAGACATCTTCTTTGTCGTTAGGGAAATTCCATGTTTTGAGTATCTGATGGTTATCGCGGAGGTGCTTGAAGGCGACGTGGGTGTTAACCTGCGGGAATCCGCCGTCAAAGACGGCGATGCGGATACCCTTACCGTCAATGCCAGCCTCACGGAAGTGTTGTCCACCCATGCGGACAAGCTGGGCCTCGAGAGGGCCGTCGACATGGGCGATATCGAAGAGGCCATCAAGGGGTTCGATTGCTTGATTGTTTGATTGTTTGACTGCCTGAGTAAACTGGAGGCCAGTCCCCTCGATGGGTTGGACACGAAGGACATAGGGAAGGGCCTCAATGGCGGAAATCTGCTCAGGAGTGGCCATGATGCCGATGGCATTCATCCAGCGGCTGGCGCCAATTTCCTCAGTAGCGAGCGCGCCGACTCCCTGTTCATAGAAGGCACTAACGGGGTAATTGGTGATATCGTAGAGGTCGGCTCCACAGACGTTGTAACGCTCAATAGCTTTGGCATCGAAATAAGCGTAGGGGTCGAAAGTGGTACCCTGCTTGTCGGTAAGGAAGACCCAATAGGCATTCTGCGAATGCATGGTGAAAGATGAAAGGCAAAAGATGAAAAACAATGCTAAAAGGAAAAGCTTTTTCATATGTACTATTTTAATATTGTGTGCAAAATTTCGTGACTATGAAAGTGGGAAAAACCGCTGAAGTGGAGGTGATAGTAGTTGAGAAGGGCGTTGATGAGCGCGGTGCGGTCGTCGAGGGAAGAGTGAAAGGGAGTGAGAGAGAGTGAAAGGGAGTGAAAGGACGATAGATATTGGTGCAGTAGGGCCGAGAGGTCGGGAGAGAGGGTGGTCTCGGTGGGGGCAGAGACAAAACGGCCTTCCTGGAGGTCGAAGAGAGGCTCGCGTGAGGAGTAGTTGTCAAGGGGTTCGATGCCGAGATGGCGGGCGACGGTGAGGAGGAAGGAGATGGGGAGGTGAGAGATTGCCTGATTGCTTGATTGCGTTAGTGTTTGAGTGTTAATTTCATCGATATAGTCGAAGAGGGCGGGCATAGGTTCCGCCTCACGGAGGGCTTTGTAGAGAACCTCTGTCATGAAAAAACGGAGGGCGTTTTCTATGGGGGAATGAGAGGGAGTGAGAGGGAGTGAGAGGGAGTGAGAGGACAATACATCTGACGGGTTGCGGGGAGAGAGTTCTTTGATGTAGTTGAGCTCGGTTCTGGGGTTGTCATAGACCACCATATCGAGAGAAGAGAGGGGCTGCAGGAGGTTCTGTTTGACACGTCCTCCCCTACCCCGCACTCCTTTGATGATATAGGAGCGTAGACCCAGTTGCCGCGTAAAAACCTTGACCACTACCGAAGACTCTGAGTAGGGCGTGGTATGGAGCACAAGGCCGGAGGTATGTATGATTGTGCTAATATGGAAATGTGTTAATACGTGAGTGAGGCTACCTTATTATCAGGATCTTGGCAACGGAACGGTTGGAGCCTTGGGCATCGGAAGCGAAGACATAGTAGACGCCAGAGGCGACGCGTTCACCACTGAGGTTGCGACCGTTCCAGATGGCCTGACCGCCGTTGGCGGTGGTAGAATAGACGGTGTGTCCGGCGGCATCGGTGATATGAACGATACCGTTGCGGGTGAATCCTTTGATGGCGATGGGGCCGTCGTAGTCGGGGCGCACAGGATTGGGGAAAGCATAGACCTGATCGAGGGGAATGGACTCGGCGTAGGTGGCTGTGCCACGATAGACCTGCAATCCCAGGTCGGTGCCCACATAGACCTCGCCAGTGCGCTCGTTGATACCGAGGGCGATGATTTTGTCGGAGAAGAGGGGGCTGTTGGCGGCAGTGAAATGCTCCAGCTGTTCGAGACCGTTGGCGGAGATAAGGTAGAGACCACCGTTGGCGGTGCCCACCCATTTACGGTTGGCGCCGTCGACAGCGATAGCGGTGATGCTCTCGTAAGCCATGAGATATTCGGCGAACTCGCCGTTGGAGATGGTAATGTTGCTGCAGGTAACGGGAGAGGTCTCGCCGTTGCCACCGTTTTGGAAGGCCTTGTATCCGTCGTAGATGACCTTGATGCCTTTGTTGGTGCCCATCCAGAGGTTACCGTTCTGGTCCTGCACGAGGGCTGTGACAGCGTCGGTGGAGAGTTTGCTTCCATTGTTGGGGTTCACCTTAGCCATGCGGCTGTCGCCATCGTGGACATAGATAACGTTGGAGCGTCCGCAGAACCATTTGAAACCGGTGAGGCTGTCGCATACAAGTTTGTCGACCTCAGGAGTGGAGACCATCGACATGGTGGAGAATTTCTCCCAGGTGCCGTTAGCGCGTCGGACGGCGAGGGCATGGGTGCTGTGGGAGTTAAGCACCCAGAGGTCGCCCTTGCGGTCGAAAGCCACAGCGCCGGTGTTGAGGCGGCTGTAGGAACCGGAGGAGTAGGGTACGAGGGCACCGCCAGTGGTGGAGCTGTTGTAGAAAGTTTGCACCTGATTGTCACGTATGGAGGCGAGTCCGTAGCCCCAGACGGCTGCCACCAGTTCGTTGGTGTCGCGAGGGTTTACAGCCACGTCGACAAGGTCGAAGGTTCCTTCGAGAAGGCCGTCGCTCTTGTCGAGGGTAGTCCACTGGCGTCCCACAGAGGTAAAGAGGTTGGTTGGGAGGTAGGCATTGGCATAGGTGGAGGTGTGGCCTCCCGGACAGAGCATCATGCGGTAGTTGAAGGGGACAAGGCGATAGGTATTGTCGGCCGAAAAGGGACCGTCGGGACGGTAGTATTCCTCCGTACCGTCGGTGTGCAGGCCGACAACGCCCTCCCACGGGTGTGCCACCCAAAGGGTGTGGTCATGGTCGTAGACGGCATCAAGAGCATCGAGGGCACCCCAATGGTAGACGTACTGGTCGCCATAATAGTTCAGGGCGGTATCAAAAGTCATCACTCCGCCGTTGCGACAAATAGTGAGGTAATCGTTGGCCACATGGATTGAGCGTATCTCGCCGGAGTAGGTTGCGACAAAAGAGGCGTCAGACTTGATGTACACTACGTTGCTGTCAGGTTGGTAGGTTGTGGCAGTCGCCAGAAGATGGCTTCCCGCCGCGGCCAGCTCGATGATGTTGACACCGTCGAGACGGTGGTCGATGGTCCAGCGGTCGCTGACAGAGGGATGGAGCTCGCTGCGGGAGAGACGTTTGAGGCCCTCGCCCGTGGCGGCATAGAGGCTGTCGGAGAGGAAAGCGAGGTCATAGACGGGAGTGTAGGTGCCGCCGGCACCGAGGTACCAGGTCTCCTTGATTTCCTGTCGGTCGAGATTCAGCACCACGACTCCAAAGCCTGTGGTGAGATAAGCACGGCGGTTGGCAAAACGGACGTGGTAGATGTTTTTGTCGCCCGAGATCTCGCTGCGCTTGATGTCGGAGATATTATAGGTGTGGTCGTCAATAAGGATATCGACATTGGAGTTATTGTAGGCCACTACGAGACACTTCGTTACGGGATCGTAGTCCATCGTGGCGACACCCACATCGCTGAGTCCCTTGCCTTTGCAGAGACGCGTCAGCGTATTGTCCTCAAAGTCGTAATAGAAGACCCCTCCGCGGGCAGCGGCATAGATACGGTCGCCGGCATGAGCCACATGGCTCACCCGTGAGTAGTCGAGACAATCGCGCCAATGCCCCACGGCAGTCTGGGCGTGGAGGGGAATGATGAATGAAAAATAAAGAATGAAAAATGAGCTGACGCTGAGAACCTTTTTCATATCGCTTCTTTTTTGGTGAAGATGAACTGATAGAGCACCGCCAAAAGAGCAGTGACAATAGTGCTGAGGATGGTGGAAAGGATTACTGCGCCAAAGTTACGGAAGCCAAAGAGTTCGATAGTGAAGAACACCAAGTAGAAGGCAGAAAGGAGTATGAGTAGGTAGCTGATGAAATACTGTGGTGAGACGCTATGGATGCCCGGAGCCGAGATTACTGTGGGCTCGCCGCGAGTGAGGATGCGGTCGGCAAAAAGGATACGCATCATTGCCACTATGGTGCAGGCAATGGCATGGAATCCCAACATATTGTTCATAACATCCATCAAAAGCCCCGTAGCGAAAGCGATAAGCAGCAGAGGAATGCGTTTCATGCCGGTAGGCAGCATCAAGATAGCCAGGAGGTAGAGCATAGGCATAATATACCCTCCAAGGTACACATGGTTGAGTACCAACAGCTGTATTAAAAGCAACAGGACAAAACGTCCGACAATTCTCAGTATCTCTTTATTCATTTTTTGACAGGTTCAATCTTATATCCATTGGCTTCGAGCAGACGGAGCACACCGCGGTCACCACAGAGGTGGAAGGCTCCGACAGCAAAGAACGTAGGCTTATCGCTCATAATAGAAGGCATTGCCTTAACCCAGTTGGCATTACGGTCATAGATAAGTTTGTCATTATCCTCTGGTTTCCCTGCACAGGCTCCTTCTTGTTCCTCAAGCTTTATCTCCTCAAGCATTTCCAAATCCTGAGAGAAATAAGCAGCCGTGATAAATTCGGCCGTCTCGACCCCTTCTTTGAAGTTGTCCACAAAACACATCAAGTCCTCCACCTGTTTATCCACCGGGGCACCATACAGGATTTCCATCTGGAAGTCGGCAGTTTCAAAGCCAAGGATAGCCTTGCCACTTTTCACCGCTTCGCGCTGGAAATAGGTATCGATGAGGTCGGCAGGGTCAAGTCCAACGATATTCTTCATATAGACAAGTAAAGTGAGCTGGGTTTCAAGCACCATTGGCGACAGCCTGTCGAGTTGTTCCGCCACACCCTCGTTGTTCATGTCCACACCCATGAGTTCACGCATCACTGCATTGAGCCTTTCCATCTGTTCCTTGGAGAGGAGCGACGAGATAGTTGTCCCCTCGGGGAGCATCATGGCCGCCTGCAACTTGGCGGCATTCTCGGGCTTGAGTGTCTCAAGCATATCCACCTCGCCATAGACCTGCTCGGTGGCTGCAAAAGCTTCGCGAAGGCCTGGGATGCTGTCGGCAAACGAGGCAGGAGCCAGATGGTAGGTACCCACAATGTAACTGGGTTTCTCCAATCCATTGCCGGAGATGCGGTAGAGCAACTGGGCTTGGGAATTTGAAAATCCAAAATTGAAAATTGAAATTAATGCTATTGCCCAAAAATACTTTTTCATATTATGGTGATTTAATTTCTATCTTGCGGTTCTGTGGCGGCCATCAGGCGCTCCTGTTCGTCACGGAAGCGGTTGTTGATGATATAGACGTGGTCGAGCTTGTTGAAGTCGGTGGCAAGGAGTATCTTCACCTTGTAGAAGCCACTGCCAGAAAGATTTTCGGCTTCCATCACATAACCCACGAGGATTCCCTCGGGGAAATCGTTGGCGAGACCCGAAGTGATAATGGTGTCGCCCTGGATGAACTTGTGTGTCGTAGGCACATCGATAACCTGCGCATAACGGTAGTCGGCACCGTCCCACACCAGCGAACCGCTGATACCTGTACGTTTCACCTTAACGCTGTTGCGGCTGTCGCTGTGGAGTACGGGCATGATGGTGGCGAAATTATCGGAGACCGACATCACCACGCCCACGATACCATCCGGCGAGATGACCGCCATATCAGGAGCTATGCCGTGGGAACGGCCCTTGTTAATCATCACATAGTTGTTCTGCTGGCTCCACGAATTTTTGATGACACGTGCCTCAGTATAAGTGAACCGCTGCTTGTAAACGGTATCCCTCACAGTGAAGGTGCTGTCAGTGTAACTGATATACGAGGAGGCGAGACGTGCCCTCAAGTAAGCATTCTCTGCCGCCAGACGGTCGTTCTCACTCTTCAATCCGAAATAGCCACTGATGCTGTGCACCCCTTCGTACCACCCACCGGCGATACTATTGGTCCACGAAATGAGTTTAGAGCTCTGATAGTAGCTGGTGCGTGACATCAGCACCACGCATAGCACCAGAAGAAAGAAGAAGACCACCACGTAGTCGTATTTCTTCAACAGTAATATCAGCCTGTTTCTATTCATTCAGACATTAACAAATTAACACATTCACGCATTCAAGAAATTCTCTATCACATTGCGGGTCTCTTTTACCGCCATTCCCAAGTCGTCGTTGACAATGGTAACATCGAATGCCGGAGCCTGTTTCAATTCTTCGGCACTACGGGCGAGACGTTTGACGATAGCCTCCTCGCTGTCGGTACCACGGCTGCGCAGACGTTGTTCCAACACCTCGATGCTGGGGGGCATCACAAAAATCGACAACGCGTCGTCGCCGAAGTATTTCTTGATATTGCAGCCTCCATTCACATCGACATCGAACACTATTACCTTGCCGAGGTTCCAGATGCGGTCGATTTCGCTCTTCAACGTACCATAACAGGTGCCGCTGTAGACCTCCTCCCACTCGAGGAACTCGTCATTCGCCACACGGGCCATAAACTCGTCACGAGAGAGGAAATAATAATCCTGGCCGTTCACCTCTTCGCCGCGCGGAGCCCGAGAGGTGGCGGAGATGCTGAAATCGAAGCAGTCGAAGCACTTCATCAATTCCTTGATGATGGTAGTCTTACCGCAACCCGAAGGTGCCGAGAAGAGAATCGCTTTGCCCATTTTATTGAGGTTTTAAAGGTTTCAAAGGTTTGAGAGGCTTAATGGGTTGAGCCCTTTTTAACCTTTTTAACCGTTTTAACTTTATAACGGTCGTATTTAGAATTTTTTGTCAAAGACTTTGTAGAACGACTGTACCGCCAATGAGTTCTCGTCCCATTTATACTGCGTCGACACCTCGTTGACACAGAGCAAGGCTTCGTCACGGGTATCGATACTATTCAGGCGGAGAATAAAATCGTTGTAAGCCTTCATGTTGTTATGGAACAGCTCGCTCATAAAACTGAACTTGTCGTTGATATTGATAACGGTGCGAAGGTCAGACACCTTCTTGTTCAACACGCTGTCCACCTTGCGTTCACCGCTCTCTGCTTCACCTAAGGAGTCGCCGAGAGTACGCACCGTGGGTTTCTCCTCCACAGGGTGTTTCAGGTAGTCGAGCAGAGAGGCCTGCGTGCCAGTCTTGGAACTCTCCTCAGCGGGAGCCTGTTCCGCCACGGGTTCTTCCACCACAGCAGGAGCCTCTTGGACGGGCTTCTCCTCTACCGGCTCAGGAGCGGGGGCAATCTTCGGTTCCTCCTCGATAATCACCTCGTCGAAAAGGAGAGAGTTTTCGTTATTCTCCAGTTCTTCCATCTTGGGCATCTCATGAACGACCACGGGCTCGGGTGCGGGCTCAGGCTCCGGTTCGGGAGCAGGCTCGGGAGCAAGTTCGAACTCCGGTGCCGGTGCAGCCACAGGCTCCGGTACGTGGGCAGGCTCAGGGGCAGGCTCGGGATTCGGCACACCCATGGCAGCCATCGTAGCCATCACGGTAGACGACAGCATCTCTTCGTCGGGCATCGTCAACTCCTCCTTCCGATCGTCGGCCTCAGCCTTCTGCTCCTCTGGGGTTTCGTCGTCGCAAAGTCGCAGAGCCACATCGTATAACCGACGCAAATCCTCCAACAACAAATCTTTCTCTATCTGGCTCACCTCTTCCTGGTGGCTCACAATCCGATTGGCGATGGCGCAAAGACGCTGCATGCCTTCTGTCAGTTCTTTGATATTGTCTTTCATTGTGCTATATTATTTCATCTTTCTGATAACAAAACCATTGCACCGTTATAACGGCACACTTTCAGCGTGTAAAAATAGCACATTTTTTATTATCACTCGTGGATATAATAAAAAAGTTATCAAACCACATGGTTGATAACTCTTTATCTATTGATTTCCGGACGTTTATTATCCCTTAAACTTCGCCACCATATCAATATCATTCGGTTCTGGATCGTCTGGGATATAAGTCACCTTCAACAATGCTGTATCTTTCAAAAAATCAATACTTCCCACCTGTACTTTCACAATCTCGAGTCCCGTGCGCTGATGCAAGTCGGCAAGGAGTTCCTCGCGCCGGTCGGGCTTGACCAGCTCAATCTTCTCGTAGGTAATGATTTTCTGTGCGTTGCGATTCGACATGCCCACTGCTTCCAATATCCAAACCAGCAGGATAAATATCACGTTGACAGCAACGAACGACACGTAACTCGTCGCCATCCCGGCACCATTGATGATACTAATGCCGATAAGCACAAACAGGTAGGTCATCTCGCGGATAGGTAGCTGCTCTGTGCGGTAGCGTATCATGCTAAAAATACCAAACAGGCCTAAGGCAATACCCACTTCCACCTTCATATTCTGCAGTTGATAAAGGATAAAGAAGATGGCCATACTGAAAAGCATGTAAGTAAAATAATAATCGCGCCGACGACTTTTACGATAGTAGAAGAAGTGGGTAATTATCCAACACACCAACATATTAACACCAAAAAGAATGAGCATCCTCCATAGGCTGGGACCATCAAAGAGCGGGACATCCAAAACCTCTATCGACTGGTCTCCCACCATAAATTCTCGGGCAATCTCGGGATCATAATCAGGCATATTCATATACTTTTACTTTATTCTTAAACCATCAATATACAGCAGCTTAGACTTAAAACGATTTATCTTTGCCGACGAATCAGTCAAAGCGGTACCGATACAATACTTGCTCATGCGACGTGGTAGGATATGCATCTCATGCAGCGCCTTTTCGATATCGGACATCGGAGCCCCAACCTCATGTTTCACCTCGACAACAAGCAGGTGACTAATATCCCTATCTCTACCGGTGGCACGATTATGGAAAGAGATGCCGCTATCGAGAGTCACCCGTTCCCTCATCTCCTTATTCACCAATGTGATACGCTCAAATCTATTCTCCAAACAGGCATGCAAAGAAGTCACTGGGTAAGAAGTATTTCCATTCACAAAATCAGACACCTCCGGTATCTCTAAACTATTATCAAACAGGCGTGAGTCTATCGGTATCCTCACCTTGCTCGTTCTCCCTTTGTTGTCTTTATTCTTGATTTCAAAAAAAGTGGTGTCGGTCGAACGGTAGGTGCGCACACGCAGTTTCTGTCGATTCAATTTCTCATTGTGATGCATTGTGTACATCGCCAGATCGTCGGTATCAAAATACAACGTGCGGTACGGAGCCACTGCCCCTCCATTCACATGCTGCACATAATAGCTGTCCCCCACTCTCTCCAACAACATCTCCATCTGACTGACAGATGCCAAATACTTCCGGTCAACACGGTTCATCAGCCGCACGACCTTCATATCCTCCAGCCCGACAGCCTCCATTTGCGTGAGTTGCGACATGATATGTGAGACATTCAACATGAGAAACCCTTAATCCCTACTTATTCGTATATTCAAAGGTCTTCGTCGATTCCAGTTTCCCGTTAGGCCTGTAGTTGTACTGCTTGGCTTTGGTGCCGTCTTCGTTATATTCGAATTTTTTGATACGGGTAGCATGGTTATTGTGGTCATATTCAATCTCTCGCGAACATTTTAGGCTATTGCCCTCATACTCATAAACCACACGTTTTTTCTGGCCATAAGAAGCATACTCTATTTCCTCTGTCTTGCGTCCCAATTCATCATAAGTGGCAATATGGTCTAAATAGGGGGTGTTGCTTCCCTGACTCTGGTTCCATTCCCTCACCACAAGGTTTTTCTTTCGCTCACGTTTGCCCGTCTTATCATCCTGTGCCAGCACTACAGCCTCTCCTGCCAGGCAACACATCAACATCAACAAAAAATATCTCTTCATAAATATCACAAAATCGAAATGCAAAAGTACAAAAAAAATATAGAATATCTTTTTTTTTCTTATCTTTGCAGCTCGATACTATGGAACAACAATACATAACAGATTATAGGACAATAATTTAAAACAATTAAAGAACCCAACCTATTAATAACTGTTTATGAACTGGAAAGACGAATACAAAAGGAAAGTCTCCACGCCGGAGAAAGCCATCAAGGACATCCACGATGGCGATTGTGTAGTACTTGGACATGCGGCCGCAGTGCCTCGCGTGGTGCCTCACGCCATGGCCGAGCACTGTGAGGAGTATAACGACGTGCTTATCTTCCACATGACCACACTGGGTGACAACGAATTGCTCCACCCCCGCTGCTACGGTCATTTCCGCCATGTGAGCAATTTCCTCAGTGGCAATTCGCGCGAGATTGTGAACCACCTGGCTGGCGACTTCTTCCCTGCTTACTTCCACGATGTACCCGAAATGATTGGCGATGAGATTCCCTGTGAGGTGGCCATCTTCCAGGCCACACCTCCCAACGAGGAAGGCTACTGCTCGCTGGGCGTCAGCTGCGACTACGCCCTCGCTGCCATCCGTCGTGCCCGCTCCGTCATCATCGAAACCAATGAACTCATGCCCTTCGTGGGCGGCGACAACATGATCCATGTGTCGCAAATCGACCATATCATCCCCTGCGCCTACCCGCTGCCCGAACTCCACAGCGAGGCACCCTCCGAGGTAGAGCAAGCCATCGGCCGCCACTGCGCCTCACTCGTCGCCGACGGTGCCACCCTCCAACTCGGTATCGGCGCCATCCCCAATGCCGTACTCGCCGAATTGGGTGACAAAAACGACCTTGGCATCCACTCCGAGATGTTCAGCGACGGTGTGGCCGATCTCATGAAGAAAGGCAACATCAATGGCAGCCGCAAAACCATGCACAAAGGCAAGGTAGTTTCCACCTTCATCATGGGTAGCCGCGACCTCTACAATTTCGTGGACGGCAACGAGGACATTGAACTCTACCCCGTCGACTACACCAACGACCCCATCATCATCGCCCAGCAGTACAAGATGGTTTCCATCAACTCGTGCCTCGAGGTCGACCTCATGGGTCAAGTGGCTTCCGAGACCATCGGCATGCGACAATACAGCGGCATAGGTGGCCAGATTGACTTTGTGCGCGGAGCCTCCATGGCCCGCGAAGGAAAGAGCATCATCGCCATGCCCTCCACCGCCGCCGGAGGCACCATCTCGCGCATCAAACCCTTCCTGACTCCCGGCTCCGCTGTCAGCACCACACGCAACGATGTCAACTACCTCGTCACCGAATACGGCATCGCACGCCTCAAAGGTCGCACCCTGCAACACCGTGCCGAGGACCTCATCCAGATAGCACACCCCGACTTCCGTCCCACGCTCATCGAGGAGTACGAGCGCCGCTTCCAATGCAAATATCAATTAGATTAACCAACAATAAAACAAAAAGATGAAAAAATCCCTTTTCACCCTTTGCTTCGTGGCAACACTGCTCTTCATGGGCGGCAGCGTGAATGCCCAGAAGTATGAGTACAAGACCTATCCCAACGACCCGCTGAACGTCCGCGAGTACACGCTGAAGAACGGCCTGAAGGTCTTCATGAGCGTCTACAAAGATGCCCCACGTATCCAGACCTACATCGCCGTGCGTGCCGGTTCGAAGAACGACCCCGCTGAGACCACCGGTCTGGCCCACTATCTGGAGCACATGATGTTCAAGGGTAGCCAAAAGCTGGGTACCAGCGACTGGACCCGCGAAAAGGTGGAGCTCGACAAGATTGAGGCCCTCTATGAGGTCTACCGCAAGACCACCGACGATAAACGTCGCGCCGAAATCTACCACCAAATCGACTCCATCAGTTATGTGGCTTCCACCATCGCCATCGCCAACGAGTACGACAAAAGTATGACCGCCATCGGCAGCGAGGGCACCAATGCCTTCACCAGCAACGACTACACCATGTACGTGGAGAATATCCCCGCCAACATGCTGGAAACCTGGGCCAAGGTGGAGGGCGACCGCTTCCCCAACCTGGTGCTGCGCCTGTTCCACACCGAGCTGGAGGCCGTCTATGAGGAGAAGAACATCAGCCTGGCACAGGACAACCGTCGTGTGAACGAGGAGATGATGCGCGGTCTCTTCCCGCACCACCCCTATGGCACCCAGACCACCCTCGGCACCATAGAGCACCTCAAGAATCCTTCGATGACCAATATCTACCGCTTCCATCATACCTACTATGTGCCTAACAACATGTGCATCGCCATGTCTGGCGACTTCAACCCCGACGAGGCTATCAAGATTATCGACAAGTATTTCGGCACTTGGGTTCCCGGCAATGTCCCTGAATTCCACAAGGTGAAAGAGGAGCCCATCACCAGCCCCATCATCCGCCTTGTCAACGGTCAAGACCCCGAGAGCCTCACCATCGCTTTCCGCATCGAGGAGGGTAACGGCAGCCGCGATGCCCTGTTGGCACAAGCTATGGAGTATGTGCTCAACAACGGCTCCTGCGGTCTCATCGACCTCAACCTCAACCAGAAACAGCTCTGCCTCGGCGCCTACGCCGGCACCTATACGCTGAATGACTATGCCGCCTTCATGCTTGTCGGCCGCCCCAATCAGGGTCAGAGCCTCGGTCAGGTGCGCGACCTGCTGTTGGAACAGATTGAGCTGTTGAAGCAGGGTCAGTTCGACATAGACCTCATCAAGGCCGGTGTCAATCAACTGAAGCTTCAAATCATGAAGCAGGCTGAGAGCAACAACAGCCGCGCCAGCCAGATGGCCTATGCCTTCGTGCAGCACCAGACCTGGGACAAGGTGTGTAACGAGATTGACGAGTTGTCTAAGATCACGAAGAAAGACATCGTCGACTTTGCCAACCGCATCTGCAAGGACAACAACTACGTCATCGTCTACAAACATCAGGACACACCCGATCCTGTGGCAAAGGTGGTCAAACCTGCCATCACTCCCATCAGCGTGAGCCGCGACAACGAGAGCTCTTTCCTCGCTCAAATCAAAGCCGATGCTGCCAAGGCGAAACCCGTCCAGCCTGTCTTCGTAAACTTCAAAAAGGACCTGCAAAAGGGCAAGACCGGCAACGGCAGTGAAGTGCTGTATGTACAGAATGTGGAGAACAAGACCTTCAACCTGCAGTACCGTTTCGAGTTTGGTAGTTCGGTCGACAAAACCATCGACCTAGCCGCCGACTTAGTGGAATACCTGAACAGCGACAAACACACTGCCGAGCAGTTGAAAGAAGAGTTCTACAAACTGGCTTGCGACTGGAGCCTGAACGTGGGCAACGAGAGCATCACCGTCGGCATCAGCGGCCTGGCCGAGAACATGGAAAAAGCCATGAGCCTCGTCGAAGAGATTATGGCCGGTGCCCAGCCCAACGACGAAGCGCTGCAGATGCTCGTGGAGCGCATCATCAAGAGCCGCTCCGACAACAAGACCAACCAGCGTGCCGCCTTCCGCGCCCTGAACACCTATGGCACCTATGGTGAGGAGTATATCAAAGGTACCACGCAGAGCGATGCCCAGCTACGTGCCTACACCGCCAAACAGCTCACCGACGCCCTCCACGGCCTCTTCTCCTATAAACATCGTGTGCTCTACTACGGTCCGCTGACCCTCAAGGAGGCTACCGCCGCCGTGAACAAAATTCACACCGTAAAGCCCACCAAGGAAGTCCCGGCCAACAAGGTGTACCAGCCTGTGGCCACCGATGAGAACGAGGTCCTCTTCGTCGACTACAACGCCAAGAACATCTACCTCACCGAGTACTTCCGCGGTACCGAATACAACACCCCGCTCGTACCGAAAGTCAACCTCTTCAACGAGTACTTCGGCGGCTCGATGAACGCCATCGTCTTCCAAGAGATGCGCGAGAAGCGCTCGCTCGCCTACAGCGCCAGCAGCTACTATAGCAACACCGGCAAGAAAGACGGCTGGTTCTACAACAGCGCCAATATCATCACCCAGACCGACAAGCTGTTTGACGCCCTCGATGCCTACGAGGAGCTCTTCAACGACATGCCGCAGGCCGAGGCCAACTTCAAACTGGCTCAGGATGCCCTGCTGGCCAGCAGCCGCACCGCCCGCGTCACCAAGATGGGCATCATCAACAGCTACCTGTTTTGCGAGAAGATGGGCTGGAAAGAGCCCCTGAGCAAGCAGAACTACTCCGCCTACCAGAAGCTCACCATGAATGACCTCGTGGACTTCCAGAAGCAGTACATCAAAGGCAAGAAGAAAGCCTACCTTATCCTCGGTAAGGAGAGCGAAATCGACTTCAACCGCTTGGCAAAGTTCGGTAAGGTGAAGAAACTCACGCTGGATGAAATCTTCGGATATTAATAAACTCTTCTCAAAAGACAATGGCAGCCTCCTTGTGGCTGCCATTGTCTTTATTATGCTGAGTCTAGTACTTTGCGGCCGCACCCTGAAGGACTTTCCGGCCTACACCCATGGTTGGGCTCAGTCGGACTGGTACGCTATCGCTCACGGATTTGTGAACAACGGCTACGACCTGTTCCATCCAGAGACGATGATTTACAACAAACAGTTTCCCGGCACTTGGTCGGAAGCGAGTGAGACCACCATCACGTCGGCCGATTTCCCGATACATGAATACATCGTCGCCCTGCTGATGGGTGTGAGCGGAAACTACGAGCCCTCGGTGTTCAGAACATGGACGCTGTTGGTGAGTCTGATAGGGCTATGGTTCTTTTTCCTGCTCTGCCGCAGGCTCACGCGGTCGTGGGTGAAGTCGGTAGGGGTAACACTACTGGCGATAGCCTCGCCGGTCTATGCCTATTACATGGCAGGCTTCATCCCAAGCATCCCTGCTTTGGCCATGATAATGGCGGGATTGTGGGCATACGTGAGATACTATCAGGAAGACCGCATGGCCTTCTGGCACCTCAGCGTGGCATTGCTCTCGCTGGGCGCAATGGTTCGCACTTCGCAGTTGGTGGTGCTGGTGGCCGTTTGTGGATTCGAACTGCTGCGGGTGCTGCGCAAAGAGAGCACCTTCTGGAACAAGCTGCCCGCCGTAGTGGCAGGATTTGCCGCCATCGGCGGATACATGCTGTGGAACGCCCACCTGAGGGCGGAACACGGGACATTGTTTCTGAGCGAACTGATGCCTCCAAGGAATGGCGAGGACTGGACCAATGTGGTAGAAGCTGTCAAGGAAAGATACATGTATTCCTACTTCGGACTGGTGCAGCAGATTGTGATAGCCGTGGTGGCCGCCGCAGGCCTTATCGCTCTCGCCATACACCATTTCCGCATTGGTTCTCACATTTCACCTTTCACCTCTCACCTTCACCCAAAGGACACCCTCGAGAAAAGAGGGAAGAAGCTTCCTCTGGGTTGGTTCGCTGTCCTCTGGCTACTGGGTGAGTTTCTGTTTATTGTAGCCATGTGGCGTCAATTCCGGGACCATAACTACTACTTCCTCGACTGTCTGTGGCTGCCCACACTGGCGATAACGGCCCTGCTGGCAGCCTCGATACCTTCACCCAAAGGGCGTTGGTGGACGCTGGGCGGTATCGGCATGCTGGTGGTACTAGGTGGACAGATGGTGTGGGAAGCACGTACTGAAATTGACGAGCGCAACTCGTGTTGGGATTTGGCGCAGATAAACGTTTGGCACTACTGGGGCAGCGACCGATGGCTCGACGAGGTGGGCGTGAGCCGCGACGCGAAGATACTCTCGGTGGCATCCTACCCGCAGAACTCTCCTTTTTTGATGATGGGACGCAAGGGCTACTCGGTGATGTGGTTCGGCGAGGACCAGATGGATGTGACCCACCTGACTGAAAAGGCGCTGGAATTTCCCTTCGACTATGTGGTGGTGGAAAACTATGCCGTGAGTGAGTATTTTGAGCGTTACAAAGCCATTATGAGTCGCCTTGTGCGAGTAGAAAGCACCAACGATTTATCACTCTGCACAGTGGCCGACAGCGTGGTGAACAAAACTGCCGACGACTTCTTTAACAGATGATAATAACTCAAAAACAGAAAATGCCGATTTTGGCAGCAGCGGTGGTTCTTTTCTTTGTCACCGCAGGGTTGCTGCATGCCCTGCTTGGCCAACAGAGCGCATACGATATCGTAAAAGGTATGCTGAAGACCTATGCTGTGGAGCGTCATGATGACGGTTCGTGGAATGCACGGAATGTGGAAGAGCCTTACGAGAAGGTGACGAACGACAAGATGATTATGTGGGACGCTGCCCACTACAATAGTATCAAAGAATACCTCTACCGTTCCCCTTATGACCCCAAAGGGAAGGACTATGCCTTCTTCCCTCTCTTCCCGTTACTGTGGCGTACCACAGGGCTTCCACCCTTGGGGATTTGCCTCCTCAACATTCTTCTCTTCGCCATCGGTGCCACTTTATTGGCCTCTCTTTTCAGGAACAAGATGCCGGCGTGGATGTTTCTGTTGGCGCTCTGCATGCCCTATCTGGTCATTTTTGCCATTCCTTACAGCGAAGCCCTGTTCTTCATCACTACCGCCACGGGCCTCTATGGACTCATTAAACGGCGCTACTGGATTTTCTTCCTCGGATTCCTGCTGGCCTCCATGACTCGTTCCGCAAGCAATATCCTGCTGGTGGCATGGCTGATTACCGACCTGCTGCTATGTCTCCGCCACAGGGAAACCCGGAAGAGTTTCTTCCGCAATGTAGCCCTGCATCTGGCACCAGTGGCAACTGGCGTACTCGCTGTTATAATTATTCAACATCTGCGTGGCGCCGGGAGTCCCTTCCAGTTTGTCAGTGCTCAAGGCCTCTGGGAAAAAGAACTTTCGTTGCCCTCTTGGCCCTTCACCGACTGGAGTGTAGAGGGGAAGAGCGTTACCTGGCCGTTGATTTTCACACTCTTCATCCCCGCGCTGGCGTGGCTCGCCACAAAACTATTCTCCGCACTCCGTCATAACGAAGTCAACGAGACGACCGAAACCTCACGCGAGTGGCAAACCGCCAGGATACTTTCCGTGCTTTTCTTTGTCGGCAACATCGTGCTGGCTCTGTTCACCCAGAAAGGCTGCATGTATTCGCAGGCGCGGCTGCTAACCTGCACTTCATTCTTCTGCTTCCTCCTGTTCGAATTTGCAAGTCAGCCCGTTCCCAAGGTTTGGCGATGGGTTATCGCCACCTTCCTAATGGTGTCGGCGGTCTACTGCCACACGATGCTATTGGGCAACAGCACTCTGGGATGTATCATCACATTACTGCTCATCTCGATGGTATTCTTCCACCATTGGATGAAGCCTTGGTTGCGATACACCCTTGTGGGAATCCTTTTGCTACTGAATATTTTCTGGACAGCCTACCTATTCAACTGCTTCTTGAACGGTGGCTGGATTTTCACCTAAGACTATTCGATAACAATCTCGTACACCCGCCCTTCGATGTCGCTGGCATTGTAGGGAATGCATCCCTGCATAAAGACTATCGGAGGCCACCATTCGGAGTAGTGGTATTCTTGAGTGACGATGCAGAGCATCTGGTTGTCGGGAATGGCGGTGAAGCGGTCGTTCATATAGCCCACCACACGCATGTGGTCGGGGTCAGGGCCCACGCGCCAGATAATCTCCCGGGGCTTCCACTCAATCTCATAATAGTAATAATCGTTGTCGAAAATACTGTTTGAAATGGGAGTCTTGGTGGTCAACGCCTTGTAGGTCTCGTACCACCGCATTGCCTCAAACCGCTGGCCTTCATAGGGGATGCTGGCAATGCCTGCCTGATAGTATTGGGGCTCGCTACAGGCAAGGTCCCAGTTGGTGCAGCAGTACATCACGTCGCTGTTCTTTCGGCCGTCTTCTCTTTTCAAGAGGCGGTCAATGCCGTTGTAATAGTCCCGCGTCCAGTAGCGCGAGGCTTTCACTATCTCAATGTCTATCTCGGAATAGTTGTCGCGCAGGTGTCTTTCGGGCGTTTCGCTCTCGTCACCCTTGCCAATGTATCCTCCATGATAACTGGGGCGACGAAGATTCCATGCTCCCTCGTCCTGATAGATGAGCCAGAAGGCATAGGTGAGGCCGTTCCAGACATTCTGACGGTTGAGCATGGGGGGAAACTTGATTTTGCCCCTGTATTTTCCATAGGAGAAGCCCACACGGGTTTTTACACCGGTCGATTCCTTCTTAGGATGCGCCAACCCGCGGTTGCCCGGATTGATAAGCGAGAGGTAGTCGCCCGTAGCAGAAGGATGCACGGTGGCTCCAGGACAGTCGGTAATCTGGGGGTAATCGTAGAGGAGACGGGAGGAGTCATAAAGGAATGGCGCCGTGATGTAGTCAGTCAGCGAGAAGCTGTCGATGTCGCACACCAAGGGGATATTGCGCAAGGTGTACTGCTGACTGATAGCAGGGAAAAACTGCTGATAGAGTGCATGCCTGTAGAGCGAGGTGTCGCCCCCTACTCTGCCGTACTCCTCATGCTTGCTCGGATAGGCCTTGCGGATCTGGGTTTCATCGATGTAGACACCCTGCTGGGGAGTCAAGACGGCACGGGTACGCAGCACCTTGCTGCCCTTGAGCAGGGAGCGGTGGGAGCTGGCATGATGTTTGAACCATGCGTATGGATTCACGAAATGGCTGTCGGCAGCAGTCATGCCGATGTGCTGCACCTCGTCGGGAATCTCGGCCATTCCCTCCTCGTCGCACACCACCAACAGGAACGAGTAGCATCCAGTACGAGGGTTGCGTTTCCAACGGTGGTTGACATCGCCGCCGTCGTGACGACGCTGATTGAGCACCCAGCGGGTGTCGAGGAAGAGCTGTTCCTCCAGCGTTCGGTTGTTCTGCGGCGCCGCCACCTGACTCACATAGCGGAACCAATGGGTGTCGGCACGTATCTCCCGCTCTATGGCCTGCAAAGCCTCGAGGCTGCAATCGTAATCCGAAAGGTCGACACCATAGTAGATGCGCTCGTCGCGGGGATTGCCCACGATGCGGAAACTATCGACAATATGGCCATCGGCAGGAACCGGCTTGAAGCCCACGCCGACATCCTCCCACGAGCCATAGAAGTTCTCGTGGCACAGAGAATCGTCCTCGTCGAACTTATAACTCTCGTTTTGGTAGTATATCTTGTAGTAGAGCTGCTTGTCGGACAAGGTGTCGAACTCAAAACGGAACCGTTCCCCTTTGGCGGGCAGCACGACACCTTCTAAAACCGCATTTTCAAGGTCCATATCCATGCACACGGTATCGCCCTCATAACCCACCATAGGGTCGAATGAACCGCAATAGGAATCTCGACTTTCAACGGGGCGGGAATCGCGACAGGAAGCAAAAAACAAGAGTAGCGGAGCCGCCATAAGAAGTAGGAGATGCTTCATAACGACCCTGGATTAGAAGATTTCCTTGATGGTCTGCGACTGGCCGTTGATGACAAAGGTGTCTCCTACCATGTGACCCTTGACGGCCATATAGATTGGGGTCTGGGCGCTAATGGCAAACCAAACCTCATTACCGACAGAGAACTTGCCTGCTCCAATACTCAAGAAGAATTTCTGACGGTCGGTGACCACGCAGGCGCCATGCTCGACAGTGTCGAAGGGCGGCAGTTTCTGTAAGTCCTGCAGACAACGGATACCGGCCAAAGCGTTGCTGTACTGACGGGCATACATATCCCTCGACCGCATCATCTTGGTGCGGTAGGAGTCGTAGCGGTCCACGTTGGCACCGTAGTCGTTGCTCTGCTGCTGGGCAGAGTCCATCTCCTGCTTGGCTATAGTAGCAATATGCTCCTGCTGTTCGATGCAGGAGCATATTACTTGTTGGCGTTTTTCTTCTCGAGTCATTATCTTGTTCTCCCAGGATACACCTTCAGCGCCTCTTCGAGGCACTTCATGGCCTTCTTGAGGTCTTCGATGCAGATGCAGTAGGTGATGCGGGCCTGATGACGACCGCGCTCAGGATCGACATAGAATCCCGTGGCGGGGGCCAGCATAACGGTGGCACCTTCGTACTGGAAGTCCGTCAGCAGCCACTGGCAGAACTTGTCGCTGTCGTCGACAGGCAGGTCGATAACGGTGTAGAAAGCACCCTTGGGCATCGGGCAGAAGCATCCGGGAATCTTATTGACTCCCTCGACCACCACATTGCGACGGGCAATATACTCGTTGTATACACCATCGAAGTATTCCTGCGGGGTCTCAACGGCTGCCTCGCCAAAGAACTGACCGAACGACGGGGGGGAGAGACGGGCCTGGGCCAGACGCATGGCGATGGCATAGACCTCGCTGTTGCGGGTCACCATGCAACCTACACGGGCACCGCAGGCGCTGTAGCGCTTCGAGACGGAGTCGAACAGGATGGTGTTGCGCTCCAGCCCCTCCAGCTGCATGACGCTGAAATGCTTGTGACCGTCGTAGCAGAACTCGCGGTACACCTCGTCGGCAAACAAGAACAAATCGTATTTCTTCACCAAACCGGCCACCTTCAGCAACTCCTCGTGGGTGTAAAGATAACCCGTGGGGTTGTTAGGGTTGCAAATCATAATGGCGCGGGTGCGCGGAGTGATGGCTTTCTCGAACTCCTCGATGGGAGGCAGGGCGAAGCCCGTCTTGATGTCGCTGGGAATGGTGACAATCTTGGCGTCGCACAGCTTGGCGAAGGTGTTGTAATTGGTGTAGTAAGGCTCGGGGATGATGATTTCGTCACCGGGGTTGAGGCAGACGGTGAAAGCCATCTGCAGGGCCTCGCTGCCGCCGTTGGTGACGATAATCTGGTTGGGGGTCACGTCGATACCATGGCGGTGATAGTAGTTGCAGAGGGCACGACGATAGGAAGGAATACCTGCCGAATGGCTGTATTCCAGCACACCCTTACTCTCAGCCATCTCGTGGGCTTTGCTGGCCAAAGCTTCAAGGGCACCCTTCGGGGTCTCGATGTCGGGCTGTCCGATATTCAGGTGGTAGACATGGATGCCACGCTCCTTGGCAGCATCGGAGAAGGGAACAAGTTTACGGATAGCCGACTGGGGCAGATCCAATCCTTTATTCGAAATCTGAGGCATGTTGATGTGTCGTTTTTATTTACTTCTTGGGAGCTTCAACGGCCTTCGCGGGTTCGGCGATCTTCACGGGAGCCGCCTGGGGTTTGGGCTGGATCTGGGGCTGAGCCTGGCTGCCGCCTTCCTGAACGACATTACCCTTGATTTTCAGCACCACACGGGGATTGTCGACAGCGTTGCTGGTGACGGTGACGGTCTTCGAGAAACCACCCACATTATTGGTGTTGTACTTCACATCAATGGTACCCTCTTTACCGGGCATCACAGGTTTCTGGGTGTAACTGGGAGTGGTGCAGCCGCAGGAGGCCTTCACATTGGAGAGGATGAGGGGCTCGTTGCCCTCGTTGACGAAAGTGAAAGTGCACTTGCCGTCGCCACCCTTCTGGATGGTGCCATAGTTGTGCTCGGTTTCGATGAAACGAATCTTCGCGCCGTTGGCAGGGACTTCGTCTTTTTTAACATCCTGTGCGTTTGCCATTCCAAATGCCATCGAGGCAAAGAGGCAGATCAATGCAAATTTCTTCATGTTATTAGATTTTAATGTTTATATTTCAGTTATTTACAATTATCAACTATCAACTGCTAACTGTCAACTCTCAATTCATTTTGGCTTGCAAAATTACTAAATTTTTAGTACACACAAACAAAAATTTATTGCAAAAAAATCTAAAATAATTGCAACACATTAATTTTCAACAGTCAGAGACAGGTTCCTCACAATGACATCCACCTTCCCGTCGTTCATCCTGACACGAAGCCACTCCCCGATACGCTTTACCGTCTCCTTTTCGAGTCTCACCCCTTCCTGCGGGGTCACCACAGCCGTCAACACCCCGCCCATCTTGCCGACAGTCACCGTCTTCACCTCGGGGAACAGCGGCACCGCCTCTTTCGACACATTCGTCGAGAGGGTGTCGAAAGCCGCCACCGCAGCCAACTGGTGCTGCAGGTCGGACACCTGCTGGCTCAGCACGGCATTGGCATGCTCGGCGGTGCTGAGCGTCGTGGCCAACGCCAGGTCTTCGGTGTTCTCGGCCTGAATCACCACCAACGCCACATCCTCGAGGCCGTAGAATTGCATGCGCGCACGGGCCTCTGCGATTCGGGCTTCGGTAATCTCTTTGCCTACCGCCACCACCCGCAGGGTGTCGCCTTTCAGTTGCGACGACAATATATGTGTGCCCGACTGGTCGAACTCGGCTTTGACGAACTGCTTCTTGCTGTTCTCCTGCATATTCTCTCTCACAATATTCACCGTCAGGATGGCTGCCGGAATCATGGTGAGCAACACCAACGAGTAGACCACCTTGCGGCCACGCCGCACAGCCTCGGAGTCAAGATTCTGCACCGAATGGAAACGCATCAACTTCACCCCCAGGAACGTCGAGGTGGCGATAAACACCGTATTGATGAAGAAGAGGTAGAAAGCCCCGAAGAAATAGGGCCACTGCGCCGTCGCCAAGCCATAGCCTGCGGTGCAGAGCGGCGGCATCAAAGCGGTGGCAATGGCCACACCGGGAATCACCTGTCCCTTGCTCTTGGTGGTCAGCGCCAGCACACCGGCAGCACCACCGAAGAAGGCTATCATCACATCGTAGAGCGTCGGCGACGTGCGCGCCAGCAGCTCGCTCTGCGCCTCGCTCAGCGGCGAGAGGAGGAAGTAGACCGTCGCCGTCACCACCGAGATCAGGGTGGCCACGCCGTAGTTCTTCAGCGACTGCTTCAGCAGTTCCAGGTCACTGATACCCACCGAGAGGCCCATCCCGATAATGGGGCCCATCAGCGGCGAGATAAGCATGGCACCGATAATCACCGCCGTCGAGTTCACGTTCAATCCCAACGACGCGATTAGGATGGCGAACATCAGAATCCACAGATTCGTCCCGCGGAACACGATAGCCCCCTTCACCTGGTCGATCACCGACTGCTCCTCTTCCTTGGCAGGCATCAGGTTGAAATACTTGACCAACGTCTTCCTTACATACCGATAATTGATTTTCATACAACAGAGATATTTCGAGTATTAACGCTTCATTCTCACTTTTATTGCATAGATGTCCCCTCCATTTGATGTATGGCTGATGCTCGGTTGTTGTATGTTAGCGAGCTTGATGAGCAAACATAAAAAATGTTTACTGAAAAATATTATAAATCATTTAAATAGACGATAATTGACAGCATGATAATGAAAATTCCACAAATTTGTGGTCCACAAAGTTGTGAACTTTTCAAAAATAGTTGTATCTTTGCACTTGAAAACCAACACACTCAAGACAATGAAAGCTTCTGTTGTTTTTTGTTGTTTTATCCTTTCGTGTACCGTGGGCGTATGCCCACGGATAAGTTTTTTTCACCCCGATGGGGCTTTCCGAGGAGACGTCCACATAGCCATATAATAATCAGTATGTTGCGGCGGAAGGAAAATATTTTTCACCATAAATGGTGATGGTATGGATTTTTTTTCGTATCTTTGCAGGCACTTATCTAAAGTATCGAAAACCAATATATTAATCTTATAACATTAAAATTATGGCATTTAAAGGACAAATCATCATCGATACCGAGCGCTGCAAAGGCTGCGGAGTCTGCGTACCCGTCTGCCCGATGAAGTGCATCGCGTTGTCGAAAAATGTAAACGGTAAGGGTTACAACTATACCGAGACCGTGAATGACAGTTGCATTGGCTGCGCCAGCTGCGCCATGGTGTGCCCCGACGGCGTGATCTCCGTTTACAAGAAAAAAATCTAAACGAAAAGAAAAGAAAGGAATACTATGGCAAGAGAACTTCAACTGATGAAGGGCAATGAAGCTATTGCCCGCGCAATGATTGCCAGCGGTTGTGACGGTTACTTCGGTTACCCCATCACCCCGCAGAGCGAAGTTATGGAAACCCTGATGGCTGAGAAACCCTGGGAGACCACCGGTATGTGCGTGCTGCAGGCCGAGTCGGAGGTTGCCTCCATCAACATGGTCTACGGCGGTGCCGCCACCGGCAAGAAAGTCGCCACCTCGAGCTCCAGCCCCGGAATCTCGCTGATGCAGGAAGGTCTGACCTACCTCGCCGGCGCCGAAATCCCCTGCTTGGTTGTCAACGTCATGCGTGGCGGTCCCGGTCTCGGTACCATCCAGCCCTCGCAGAGCGACTACTTCCAGAGCGTGAAGGGCGGTGGTCACGGCGACTACCAGCTCTACACCCTCGCCCCCGCCTCGGTGCAGGAGATGTACGACTTCGTGTTCGATGCTTGGGACATCGCCTTCAAGTATCGCAACCCCGTCCTCATCCTCTCCGACGGTGCTATCGGACAGTGCATGGAGAAACTCTACACCCGCGACAACGTGGCTCGTTGGACCGAGGAAGAGCGCCGCAAGAACGCCCCTTGGGGCACCTGGGGCAAGCCTGCCACCCGTAACCACAACATCATCACCTCCCTCGAACTCGAGAGCTCGCGTCAGGAAGTCTTCAACCTGAAGCTTCAGGCCAAATACGCCGAGATGAAAGAGAAAGAGGTCCGCTACGAGATGCTGAACTGCGAGGATGCCGAGTACATCATCGTCGCTTACGGTTCGAGCAGCCGTATCGCCATGAAGGCCATGCAGATGGCCCGCGAGAAAGGCATCAAGGTGGGTCTGTTCCGCCTGATTACCCTCTTCCCCTTCCCGACCAAACAGCTGGCCGAGGTTGCCGCCCACGTGAAGGGTATCCTTTGCGTCGAGATGAGCGCCGGTCAGATGATTGAGGACGTGAAGCTGGCCACCAAGTGCGGTGTGAAGACCGAGCACTTCGGCCGCTTCGGCGGTATCATCCCCACTCCCGGCGAGGTCCTGGAGGCTCTTGAAAACAAAATCATTAAATAAATGCTTGAATGCTTGAATGTGTGAATGCTTGAGTGCTAACGCAACCCAATATTCAAACAATCAAACAATCAAACAATCAAACAATAGAAGAAAATATGAATCAAGATATTGAAGCTCGCAAACAAGCGCTGTTGAAAGAGGGTTACGAGGAGGTTTACACCCGTACCAAGGTGCTCACCGACGCCGTCATGCACTACTGCCCCGGTTGCGGTCACGGCACCACCCACCGCCTCATCGCCGAGGTTATCGACGAGATGGGCATTCAGGACAACGTCGTCGGCGTCAGCCCCGTCGGATGCTCCGTTTTGGCCTACAACTATTTCGATGTCGACTTCCAGGAGGCTGCCCACGGCCGTGCTCCCGCCGTCGCCACCGCCATCAAACGTCTCAACCCCGACACCTTCGTGTTCACCTATCAGGGTGACGGCGACCTCGCCGCTATCGGTACCGCCGAGACCATCCATGCCGCCAACCGTGGCGAGAACATGACCATGATCTTCGTCAACAACGGTATCTACGGTATGACTGGTGGCCAGATGGCCCCCACCACCCTCGTCGGCATGCGCAGCGCCACGACCCCCTACGGCCGTCGCGTCGACCTCAACGGTTATCCCCTTCGCATGACGGAGCTCCTCTCCACCCTGCCCGGCACCTACTATGTGACCCGTCAGAGCGTGCAGAACCCCGCCGCCGTCCGCAAGGCCAAAGCCGCTATCCGCAAAGCCTTCGAGAACCAGAAACTGAAGAAAGGTCTCAGCTTCGTGGAGATCCTCTCCAACTGCAACAGCGGCTGGAAGATGACCCCTGTGGCCGCCAACAAGTGGATGGAAGACAACATGATGCCCAACTACCCCATCGGCGACATCAAAGTCGACGGCAAGATTGTCGAGGGTATCGATGCCAACCGTCTCGTTTTGGATCACCCCCTGACCGTTCAGCAATAACGAATGCTTGAATGCTTGAATGCGTGAATGCCTGAGTGCTTGCGCAGTCAATTACTCAAACAATCAAACAATTAAACAATCAAACAATAAGAAAAATGACTGAAGAAATCATCATAGCCGGTTTCGGTGGACAGGGTGTCCTCTCGATGGGTAAAATCCTTGCCTACTCCGGAGTTATGCAGGACAAAGAGGTCAGCTGGATGCCCAGCTACGGCCCCGAGATGCGTGGTGGTACCGCCAACGTCTCCGTCATCATCAGCGACGAGCGCATCAGCTCGCCCATCATCAACCAGTTCGACACCGCTATCATCCTCAACCAGCAGTCGCTGGATAAGTTTGAGAGCGCTGTGAAGCCCGGTGGTTACCTCATCTATGACCCCAACGGCATCACCCACGAGCCCACCCGCAAGGACATCAATATCTACAAGATCGCCGCTACCGCCAAAGCCCAGGAGCTCGGCATCAGCAAGGTCTTCAACATGGTGGTCCTCGGTGGCTTCCTCAAGCTGAAACCCATCGTCGACAAGCAGTACATCCACGAAGGTCTGGAGCACTCCCTGCCCCAGCGCCACTGGAACCTCATTCCCCAGAACGAGGAAGCTATCGAGATTGGTAAAGGCATCATCGAAGCCGTCCAGACTCTGTAAGAGCAACACTTACATAAAAGAAGAGCCCCGACCCAACAGTCGGGGCTCTTTATTATTATATTGTACCAATATAATGGTTAGGGTTGCTTCACTTAAAAGGTTGAAAAGGAATGAAACCTCTTAAACCCTTTAAACTTTAAACCTTAAACTTTAAACTTTAAACTTTTCTAGTAGATAGTACTCTCGTCGGCACCTTCCTCTTCCTGCTGCTGGACTCTCTGTTTGAGGCCGTTGTTGATTTTCCAAGAGAAGCCAAGGGTCACCGTCGGCGAGAGGCGCTTGGCGCTGACCACGCGGTTCATCTGGGCATCATAGGTCTTGTGACCCCAACCACCGGTGCTGAGGACGTCGGAGACACGCAGGTTGATGGTGCCGCGTTTGTTGAAGACATCCTTCTTCACCGCCAAGTCGACCCAGTAGTTGGCTTCCATCTCTGTCTGTAGGTCGAGCCAGGGAGCCCAATACTGGCCGCTGAGTTGGATGGTCCAGTCATTGGGCAGGTTCATATAGGAGCTGAACTTGCCGCTGGCTTGGAACGACGACTTGTCCTTGTTGCCCAACAGGGCGGTGCCCTCGATGGTGCTCTCGTAGAGGTTCACGCTGACATTGATTTTCCACCATTGCAGTATCTGCCAGTCGAAGATGAACTCGAGTCCGTAGTTGTAGCCGGTGCTGAGGTTGAAACTTGTGGAGGCGCGGTAGCCGTCATACTGGGCGTTGTAGGGCTCCCACCAAGCGTAGTAGGCCGCGCTGTCGGCACACCACATGAATCCGTAGCGGGTAATCATGTTGTTCGTCTGACGGTAGTAAGCCGAAGTGAAGATATTCACCTTGTCGATACCCAGGTTGTAGGAGATCTCGAAGGCGTTGGTGTATTCTGGGTCGAGGTTGGGATTACCGAAACTAATCTGGTCGCCCTCGCGGACATCGACATAGGGGTTGAGGTCCCAGAAATGGGGACGGTGTACGCGACGGCTGTAGCTCACCTGCATGCTCTGCTGTTCGTTGATTTTATAGGATAGGTGCAGCGTGGGATAGAGTTGCCAATAGCGCTTTTCGATAGGGGCGGTGGCGGGATGGTTGAGGTCCTTGCCGTCGATGGAGGAATACTCGCCGCGCAGGCCTGCCTGCAACGAGAGTTGCTCGGTGAGGCCACCGCCAAGGGTGCCGTAGATTGCATGCACATGCTGGCTGTAGTCGAAATGCGTCGACGAAATGGCGTCGTAGACATGCGTGTTGAGGTTGTGGGCGGCATCGTAGGTGGTGCGGTAGTAGTCGGCCCGCTGGTCGGGCCAATCCATGCGACCCTCATAGCCCGTCTCCAGACGCCAGCCCTCCTTGCCAAAGAAACTGTCGAGCGGGCGCAGCCAATTGAGCTTGAGGTTCAGTGCCTGATGGTGGTTCTCCGTCTCGCTCTCGCGAAGGTAGTAGTGGTCCCACTGCGCGGCGGCGTCGCGGTAAAGCTGCTCCTGCTCGCCGTCGCCCGTCACCTTGCGGGTGCTGAAGGTGGCGTCGAAGGTCAACTCCTCGTCCTTGCGGTCGAATTTCTTCGTGTAGAGGAGATTGAAGGAGTGATTGAAATTGACGTTGTCGCTCGTCGAGGTCTGGTCGTAGTGCAGAGAATCGTTGGGGGTATAGACATCGTGGGCATAGATGTCGCTGTTGCGATTGCGATTGCCGCCACGCAGCTGGTAGCTGAGCAGCAGGCTGTTGTGCTCATCGAAGTAGTACTCGCCGCCGATTTTGACGCTACCCATGTAGTTGGGGTTGACGCTGTACTGGTCGATGTCGTAGTGCGAACGCGTGGTGCCGTTGAGATTCAGATATTCGATGTCGGAATTCGAGTAGTTGCCGCGCTGACGCACGCCACCGTCGGCGTTGAAGAAGAGGTTATACTTTTCGGTGGTGTAGTTGAGGCTGATATTGCTCATCGCCGTGGGAATCCAACGAGGCAGCGAGTCAGGCACCGCAAAGGGCAGCGGAGCACCGACGTTGACATTCACCACACCGTTGAGACCCAGGGCACCGGCGGTCTTGTCCTTGAGCTTGATATTGATGATGCCGCTCATGCCCTCGGGGTCGTACTTGGCCGAGGGGTTGGTGATGACCTCAACGTTCTCCACCGTCGAGGCGGGGATCTGTTCGAGGAGCGACGCCAAGTCGCTGGAGAGCAGTTCGGAAGGACGGCCGTTGATAAGCACCTTGACATTCGAGGAGCCGCGCAGTGTCACGTTGCCATCGTTGTCGACAGCCACGCTGGGCACCTGCTCCAACACATCGGTGGCGGTGCCGCCGCCGGCCACGATATTCTTGTCTACGTTGACCACGCGCTTGTCGAGCTGATACTCCACCATCGAGCGCTCGGCAGTGATTTCCACCGTCTCCATCAAAGTACCCGAGGCCTTGAGCTGTATCTTACCGACATTCACATCGCGATGGCGGTCGTTGAAGTTCACGGGGTCGGGGTGATAGTAGACATCATAGCCGATGAAAGTGACGCGCAACAGGTAGCGTCCATAGGGCGCCGTCAGCGAAAAACTTCCGTTGCTCTCGCTCACGGTGCCGTTCACCAACGACGAGTCGCTGGCACGCAACAGCGCGATATTGGCGTACTCGATATTCTCGCCAGTCCGCTTGTCGACCACACGACCGCGTACGCCGCCCTGCGCCCAGAGGGGATTGAAAAAAGAAAAATGGAAAACAAGAAATAGAATAACTAGGGAGTGAAAAGGAGTGAAGGGAAGTGAAAGGGAGTGAAAAGACAAATGGTGTTTGTCGCTATTGTTGTCTGCAATAATGTTTATTCTATTTTTCATATAATGATTGTTCATGTGATATATTATGTTGTTAGCAAATGCTATCGTCTTTTCACTCCTCCTCACTCCCTCTTACTCCCTTTCACACCCTCAAACTTTCGGTTGGCGGACGTAGTGGGGCATCTCAAAGGGAATCTCGATGGAGTACTCGATAAGGCCACCGAAGGTGCCATCCTCCTTGTGCCAAGGGGTTTGGTAGATGAGTTTCTTTACTTTGCTGCCGTCGGCAAGGGTCTTCTCAATGGTGTAGGCGTTCAACTCTTGGTGCTCGAGGAGTCCTTTGAGTTTCGTCTTCGCCGGCTCGGGATGGCAGTTCATGAGGTTGTAGCCGATAATCTTCTGCCCGTGGCTGTTCACGTCGGCCGAGTGCTGGTTCATGTCGAGGATATTGCCCTCAGCGTCACAGACGGTGATGGCGATGTTCTTAAGGTTCTCGAAATAAATATCCATTGCCTGATCTATTCTTTGTAGTTAAGTAGTTAAGAAGAAAAGTAGTTAAGACATATGTACCATCGTGTGCGCGACAGGTGCTATTGTCTTAACTACTTAACTACTGTCTCCTTAACTACTAAAGGAAATTACTTGCATTGCAGAGCAGCGAGGGCGATGCTGTAGAGCTTGGTCTTGGCGCTGTCGCCGCGGCTGGTGAGGACGCAGGGGACGCGGGCACCCATGACCATGCAGGCGAGCTCGGCGTGGGCGAACTTGGTGCAGGCTTTGTAG
>Ga0265300_10000677_pt1 | contig 35529 bp, 47 predicted proteins | sample AusTroGonzalo_MG_FD_193482 | JGI IMG/M metagenome (GOLD analysis project Ga0265300, IMG submission 193482) | Bovine rumen microbial communities from tropical cattle in Woodstock, Queensland, Australia - Gonzalo_03 | ecosystem: Host-associated > Mammals > Digestive system > Stomach > Rumen ...
TGTGTATAAGTATGCTGCTTTATACAAAATGGAAGGCTACTTAATAGAATCTTTATATGATAAATTTCAACCGGGAATGTTAGATACACTCCCAGATAAAGCAAATTCAAAATATGAATTATTTTATGACTCATCAATTTTTTACGCTGCTAAATATTTATTAGATCATAAGCTTACCAAGATGGGTAAGTTCTCATTAAGATTGCAGAGAACTAAACCTCCTAAGATGTTTTTTAGAGATATTCAAGATTTTGAATCTATGAATGTTTCCAGAGATGTCGCTGGTATTGAAAACAAGATTCGTGCAGAAATCAAGAGAGATACTAAACTTAGTGTCGACCAAGAGCAGAAGATTAAAAGAAAGAATCTTGATATTGGTAAGCAGATTATTGAGAAGAGAAAAGCACAGAAATCTACTGAAAACAAAATAAAGAAGATAACTAAAGTACTTCCGAAAGCTAAGATAAAAGCAAAACGAAGTACTTATAAGAAAAATTCTTAAAATGCCATTTGTTTATATATTATAGATTGGTGTGCATTTTAAAAATTTATAAATCACTAAAAAAAGAAGTAAAAAGGAGATGAAAGGATTTGTCAAAGAAGGACAATATAAAACTTGGTCCAATTGTAACTTGGAAACCAGATGAAGAAGATATCGTCGTTAACAACGATGGTAAATTATTCATCATGTATTTCGATAAAGCATTCGGATCAAGTAACTTGGCAGTATACAATAAGTTCCTTATAAAGAAGTCTTCTTATGAGAAACAACTAGATGTCATCTGCAAGTACATGAACTTCTTCATAAAGTTCTATGACACTGAATATGAACTCCCTACGGCATATCTCAAACTGAAGTATGCTATAGACAAAGAGAAGAGGTTCAATGAGGAAAATGCAGAACAGCTAATAGACTTGATCTATGAATTTCTCTTTACAGACACCATGGTAGCTAAGATCTACCAGATAGTTGAAGACAATTATTTGGACGATATTGAGTCTGCTGAGAGTAAGAAATACGTGATGGAAAAGAAGCATCTGGAAAGTTTGGAGTTCACTAACCAGCATATCAAGATATTATTAAGAATCTCTTTCGGTATGAAGGTTATTGCGCCAATTCTCTTTCATTACGTTTCTATCAACGTAATTAAACTGGATAAGGACAGTGATCTTATTTACAGATTCTATAGAAAGCTGTTCGATATCTTTAGTGACAATGTGAATATATACAACAAGCTCTTTACTTACGTGGAAATTTTGCGTCCTCTTATAGTGATATAAGAGTGTAACCTCCTTAATTGCTGGGACATCTCACTGAGACAATCAGCAGCCAAGACTCATATGAGTAAGGTTCAACGACTATCGAAACAGTAGCTATAGAGAAATACTATAGTGAGTAATGGAGTAGAGTAGGAGTAATCCGAAATGGGAGGCATCTTATGTTTGGTAACAGAATATAAGATGGAGATATAGTCTAATCCTCATGGTGACATGGTGGTGGTAATGAAAGGCTAAGGTGCTTGAGTCACAGAGTCACAACTCTTTAATTTATGACCAGAGAGATATCTTAGGATATGATAACTATCTGGTTATTCATAACTTCGTTAGACGTGTTCTCATTAGTGAGAATGTGGTTAAAATGCTTGGCCACGTTAAACCCCTTTAATTGCTGGAAATCGTGACGGACAATCAGCAGCCAAGACTCATAAGAGTAAGGTTCAACGACTATCGAAAAGGTAACTATGGAGAAAGACCATAGTGAGTAACTGAGTAGAGTAGGAAGTGATTCCGAAACGGGGGGCATATGTAATTTGGTAATAGAGTTACATATGAAGATATAGTCTGCATAATAGTTGTGAAGTATCGTTTTAACGAAGTATATGATGCAAAGACTGGTAAGTTTAAAGAAAATATAGTTGGCTTAAATGTAAGGCCCCATATAAAGGAATTTATATGAGAAAACACCGTGAATTGCTGGGAACTCTTTATAAGACAATCAGCAGCGAAGCCTCTATTAGAGAGGAACGTTCAACGACTATCCTGTAATGGGAGTACACTATAAGCGATTGATAGTGGAAGCGCGGTGCATCCATACGGATGATGATATAGTCTGTTCTCATGCCGTGAGGCTGAGGGAATATTCCAATATAAGAGTAGCGTCTTGTATTAAACATATAAAGTTAATAAGACTATGATTGCATTGTAGTCTATAAACCTATCTAATTGCGGGAACGTCTCGATAAAATATGATTACTAAACTAATATAGTGATATGATTAGTGGCAATGAGTAACTCCAAAGGTATAGTAAAAAGATCATATTTTGAGATAATCGACGCAGCGAAGATACTCTATGAGTATTGAGTTCAACGACTATCGAAACAGTAGGATAGAAGAAATATCTATCTGAGTAACGGAGTAGAGTAGGAGCAATCCGAAACGGTAGGCATATGTAATTTGGTGACAGAATTACATATGAAGATATAGTCTGAATGATCTTTATCATTTGAATCAAGTACCAGTTGATGTACTTCCTCAAAGATCAGTACAGCAAGAACTTGACAGAAGTTACTTCTGCAAAGAACGCAGAGGGACTCTCTGGCATGGATGAACTACATCTTGTCCATGTAAAACTCCTTTAATTGCTGGGATATCTCTAGTAGACAATCAGCAGCGAAGCCCATAATGGGAACGTCCAACGACTATCGAAAACATAGCTATGAAGAAATATCATAGTGAAGAAGTGAGTAGAGTAGGAGCAATCCGAAACAGGGAGCATTGCATATTTGGTAACAGAATATACAGTGATGATATAGTCTAATCCATATGGCGACATATTGGTAGTAAATGAAGATGGAAATGAACCTCTCCAAATTGGATGAGGGGCAAATCATTTTAGCTGAAGCTAATGTCAAGAGGGAAGTAGAAAGAATCTGTAAACGGTACGATTTCGATATTACTGATGAGGAACTTCAGTATTACATCAAGAATCATATCCCATCAGAATTACAAGCTCAGCTTGTATATTCGTATTGGGGCTCACAGTTCGGTTCTTATCGAAATTCAAACCTCATTTCAAGAGAGGCATATATTAAGCTTCTGCTTATTATGAAAAAGCGTCTCTTATTACAGGCAGGTTGCCATAATTCTGATGATTTCTCAGAGTATACAAGATTGGCATATCTCCTTACAGGTAACGTAAAGGATAGGGTGAATACAAGACTTATTAGAAATAATAAGTTCACCACTAAGGTGAAAGACAGCTACCAGTACAAGCACTTACAGAACAAGAAGTACAAAGAGCTGTTTATGATCAAGCCTGATTACATTATGAGCCTGTTATCACAGATCATAAACACCCGATTCACTTACGTTACCTATGAACAGCCGGAGCTGCTTGGACAGGATATAGAATATGATGATAATAAGATATCAGATGAACTCCTAGCATTCCTGTCTGGTTTATAATAATTTGAAAAATGCACACACATAAATATCCTACTCGGATAAGGAATATTTCTATGTTCCTTGATCTGAGTAGGATAAAATTTATAAAATGAAAGGAATAAAAACTATGAAAGAAGAACTTCAGAAATTCAGAAGAGGGGAAGTTATACTTCTCAAGTCAGGAAACTACGCACTTATATTAGACGTAGATCCAGTATCAAAAATCAAACCAACTGCGAAGGATCGCTATGTGGAAGCTATGACAGGACATGCTCACATAAAGAATGAAGAGATGAAAAACGACAGACTCTTTGTAATCGAGTCAGATACATTCGGATCTGTCATCTCTATCGACACTACTCGCAGACAGAGATGCACCATGGCAGATCTCATGAGATACGAGGCTGCTTCTCTTGGATGCTTAACAGATGACAAGATGAACAAGTTTAACAGATTCGTTAACATGTAAGTTCATCTTTAGCATATATGGGGTACATGGGATATCGAATTGATATCCCATGTACTTTTTTGGTGATACATTATCTAAGCGTAAAAAATTCACCAATTCCATAAGGAGGAATAAAAATGGAAAAGTATTTTAATTTACTTACAGACGAAAACCCAAACGATAACCCTACTGTCTACATGATGGTAGGTTTACCAGGCTCAGGTAAGAGCTATCTCGCTAAGACGTTTGGTTGCCCGATTGTATCATCAGATGACATCAGAGCAGAGCTCTGTAACGGAAACCTGGATGATAAGGACAATCACGAGAAGGTGTTCCAGGAGGTTCACCATAGAATTAAGGAGTATCTGAAAAATGGAGAGAGTTGCGTCCTTGATGCAACTAATCTTTCTCGAAAGAGAAGAAAACATTTCGTGAGTACGGTTCCTGCAGGTATCAACAAGGTTGCTGTTGTGATGGCGACTGAACTGCCAATTCTCCTCAGGCAGAACACTGAGAGAGATCACACCGTACCAGAAGACGCAATTATGCGTTACTATAAGACGATTACAATTCCAAGAAAAGACGAGGGTTGGGATGAAATAAGAGTTTACCCTCATCCAGAAAACAAGAAGACGCTCAAAGACTACCTTGGTGATTGCCAGGATGTTGATCATGATAACGAACATCATTCAACACCAGACATCCTCACTCATATGGTAAAGGCAATGCTCTACATTCAGAGCAAATATACCATTACGGAAGGATATGCTCCTGATGACTTAATGGTATGCGACTCAGCAGAAGGGCTTGCTCAGACAGCCGCTCTCTATCACGACATCGGTAAACCTGTTGTAAAGAGCAGGATCAAACCGAATGGGCAGGAGGATACACAGTCGCATTATTATAATCATAATGAGGTCGGCGCATACATGATGTGTTGTGCGTTTGACGTGAATGATAAGTTTGCAAGAGAAATTATCATTCTCACTCAGCATCATATGGATGCATTCTTTGTAAATGATCATGAAAAGATTATTGAGGAACTTTATGGACCAAGAATCGCAAAGGCATATAAGATTCTTCATGAAGCAGACGTAAAGTGCCATTAAGGAGGATACTATGGGAGCATTCGCAAAATATAAAAATCTCGAATACAAAATGAGAGAAACCGCAGAGAGATTTGCGGATACCAGCTTTGATACTCAGTCATTCATAACAATAGGAAATCCTTATTGGGCTATAAAAATGGATGAATCTGATCAGCACACATTCAGGGTGTGTAAAGTAGATGAATGCGTGTCATTCATCATGCAGTTTAATGACCGAGGAGGACTACCATGTGTAACTTTCAATATCCCTAGCTTCGGTACATTTTCAATACAGTTCTCGGAGGATAATGACAAATTATTCACGGATGATCTCAGAGACAAAATCTTCAACCAGACACATTATTTTGCATATGGTGAGTACGGTTGTACAGTAATACGCTTCGTTGAGTATCTTGAAAATAACTATCGTGTAAGGAGGAATTATATTGGAACTTGAGATTGTAAAATTCATTAAGTCACATGAAAACTGGGAGGAACTCTTAGCAGCTCCTCCGTATTCACTGAATATTAAGCGTGAGGGAAAGCTGGTACTGTTTAAATACAACCAGCTTGAATCAGATTTCCATGAGAAAATTGTCTGTGAATCTCGTGGAATTATATTAGAAGAAGGAACTTGGAAGGTCGTAAGACTTGCATTTTACAAGTTCTTTAACGTTGGAGAAGAATGTGCTTCTCCGATAGACTGGGAATCATCTATTGCTAGCGAAAAAATAGATGGGTCACTAATGAGTGCATTCTTTATGACGGAAAATGGAGGGTTGCAACCAATGGCACAATAGATGCATTTTCCACAGAAATGCCGGTTGACCTTTTCCCATCAAAGCAGCCAACGTTTGGTGAAGTATTTAATACCTTATTGCCGCTAGAAGCATTTGAGCGATATGGATTGGATAAAAACATGTGTTACACGTTCGAACTGACATCGCCATTCAATCAGGTTGTTATACGCTTTAAGACGGCGTCGTTACACCTGTTATCAGTAAGGGATTTATCAAAAGATGAATATCCAGAGCTTGAAAATCCTCAGGACGGTGTAAATAAGGACATGATTACGGAATACGACATCCATATTCCTAAGACTTATAAGCTTCATTCGCTTGAAGACTATAAGGAATTAGTATCATCTATGGGAGATGAAAACGATGTTAATGAAGGTATAGTTGTAAGGGATAAATATTTCAACAGAGTTAAATTAAAGACTTTGAAATATTTAGAGCTTCATTATAAGTATGCTAGTAGTACAATCACCCTTGATAAAGTAATCGGATTCATCCTTGATCATGAAACTAGTGAATTCTTGGCGTATTATCCAGATTATGAGAATGATGTTATACGTATCGAGAAACGTATGAATAACATCAAAGTCTTAGCTAAAGTAGCCGACGAATTAGATTTCTATTTCATGTATAGTCATGAGTACGATACTGATTTAACAGAAGAAGCGTATAACGCTTTATCTGAAAAAGAAAAGCGTAAAATGTATGCAGAATATATTAGTCGTCATGATGGAAGCATCCCGTACTATAAGACTATAATGTTTAAAGGATGGGATAAATGCGCAGTAAAAACTGTGGAAAGCTGGGAATTACCCCAGTGGTCAAAATACATAAAGGCGTGTATGGAGGATTCTAAAAATGATAATTCGAGAAACACATGAAACTGAGATCAAATTTTCGGTTTTCGAGAAGAATGATGAGTTCTTCATTGAGCCGGTAACATCTAATGGCATATGCGGCGAATATGATAAGAAGTATGATTATTGGATTGATACTTGTGACACGTTAGATGAAGCGCTTAAGCTCAAGGCATCGTTAGAATGGAAATGCCCACAGTGATGCTACGTGGATTATGGAGGTAATGATGATTAAAAAATTTAAAGACTGGCTTGATAAGCCATCCGGTGTTAATACAACTGACTGGGCGTCAGGATATGATTATGAATTATCAAATGCCGATAATTTAGCTATTAATATTGTGATGGGCATAGAAATAGCAACTGTGGTTGGGTTCATTCTCTATGTAATATTCCGCTAATATTTCTATGATACGAAAAAAATACCGACTGGTGTAAATGTGCATCCGGTCGGTATTTTTTATTACGCCACGTATATATCATCAATGTGTAAATAATGGGTATTACAATACAGCCCAATTAAATGTATTGTGGAAAGGACATGCAAATGAAAAAATCCGAATTTATTGAAAAGGTAATCGACTTTATGAAAAACCATGTCACCAATACTATTCTTCTAGAAGTTACTGCTGACCATCGGAGTTATGCGGCGAAAACTAGAGAAGAGTACCTCAACGACGTTGTTAAGTGCATGAACGAATTTCCACCATCAGACGGATGGGGGAAATACTTAGTAATAACCGACGCAAATGATAAAACTTCAGTCTACCCTGACTTTAATAAGTTAGAGCATATCATGGACGAAGTGTGCGTGAAAGATATCACCACGTTCATATCTGATCTGGATGATGATCTTCGTAGAATACAGATTTATTACGACGATCCTTATCCGGATCCAGACGAAGTAAGTCCTGCTGAAAAATGCTTTATATGGTCATTTTATGAAGATGGAGATACGTTATGCGCAGATTTATTGGAACGATATTCATACGGTCAAGACTCTGAGGGCGACATTTGCGATTTCTGTAGGATTATAACCGGGTACTGCAACATTGGGTAAATCGATATAGTTGCCGGGATTTCTGTGATCCGAAAAAAAAATACCAGCCGATTACATTCATTTGCATCGGCTGGTATTTTTTCTTATGAGCGGTTAATCCAACCGTCCGGTTCTTTTTCGTCTAGTATATAACTATCTAAATCCACAGGTCCATGTTCTGCACATTTTTCCCATAGTTCATCTCCAGTTACTGGTATCTTGTTATATGGTTGTTTAAGATATTCGTCAAATGTATTGGCGATAACAGAAACATCACGATCAGATAACTCTCCTTTGTTTCGAAGTATTCTAATTAAACGGTATACTTCATCCACAGCAATTAATCCATCAGGGATTTCATTTTCATCACAACGCAATATTCCAAGATAAATTACGTCTGTATTATCTGAAAAACTGTGATGACGCTTGCAATTATCTGAGTGGGATTCGGCATTAGATGTGGTCTTAGAATTCGTCCACTTAAGCCATACGTCTCCGCCTGATGTAGGCATGAATAAACTTCCTTCAGGAAGCAACCCGAACCATGTTTTAGAATACGGCTTAAACATCCGTTTAATATGTACGTGGTGTTTTTTAAACATAAAGTTCCCCTTTCATAACTGAATGATTTTTGCACTATTATCTTTCTCACCTATCCATTCTCTCATACGCTCGGTGTATTCTTTTTGCGCTTCACAAGCTTTCTTTAGTCTAGGATAGGTTTCTGCTATTTTATCTAAAACAGCAAACTTGTAATTCTTATATTCTTCCCTACATCCGACTCGATTACTCATATCATACAAATCACCGTCATATCGAGTTAGATTGTGCCGAACATAATTTACCATCCATCGTTTTACAGTATCTTTATCAGCATCATGTACTGAATCCGACCACGTTCCTCTCATTTCTGCAACGTAATTATACCACCTTTGTTTATGCCTGAGAGCGCGTTCTTTGAGATCTTTCATTTTGATCTTCTCGACTTCGATGGATTTAATTTTTTCTTCTACTTCTTTATGGAGTTTATCACGTTTAGTTTTCACAGCTTTAGCAGCACTTTTACGTCTTGAAGCAGATTCTTCTCTCATCATGATAAACTCTTCACTATCGATTACTTTGTTTACATCTTCAACTAACCACAATTTCATAGGAGCAGCACTTCTATACATTGGATTAGGTCGTAACAATGGTTCTGGCAAAAGAGCTTCTATCATTTTCGGGGTGAACCCAAGCGCTTTTAAACCAGTTTGCGTATAGTAATCTTTAGTGTCCTTTTTGTTTTTCTTTGTCAAATAAAACACCTCATATTGATATAATTTGAAATTACGATATAAGTCATAATTTCACGCTGATAATATATCAATATTTTGGAATGGAAATAAATTCAGCATCTTTCCATTCTGGATTTGCTATCCAATTAAACCATGGACTTGCTAGCATTTCTTTTTGGTAAGTGCATCTTTCGTTATACTTAACAGCTTGTTCGTAAGCATAATCTCGAATGAATTGGTCATCGGATTCCAATGCCCCTACGATCAATAGATAATTATCTTGGAGAGTATCTCTTTTTGGCATACCGGTAAGAACGCAAAGTCCTGTAGAAGCCGCTTCAAAAATAACCATAACGGACAAAATATCTAATGCAAATAATATAGTAAATAGTAGTTTGGGTATTGGGTTACAATCTCTAATCTTAACGACGATTCCTGTAATAATTAAAATTGTAATAGCGATAATTGTAAGTATCATAAAATTCTCCTTTCAATTAAATTAGAATATAGTTTGAGTATTAACTAAAAAATAACCAGCGTTGCATCTTATGCTTCGCTGGTTATTTTTTTATTTCTTTTTTGAATACTCATCAATAGCAGTATTTGCTCTCTCAAGGTAGTCCCTATGTAATATGCTCCACATATCATAGACCTATGGTTCCACCATTACATTCACTGCTCTGAGAAATCCTGCCACTCTGGTAGAGTATTCATTACTCCGATATCTAATATCATCGACAGGTTTTCCAAATTTGATCATTTGGGTAATCTCAAATTTCCAAATTTCAACCATCTCAGTCAATCTTTTGTTGAGTTCTTCAGTCATTTGCTTTTTTGTCATTATCAATCTCCTTATCTTTATCATTGTCGTTATCATTATTATTAAGCATATGATCCTCTAATTCTTTGTATAGCATTTCAGTTCTATACGACTCGAATATAGAAATCGCTGCACCAATAATGGATAACACTAGTAAACCTATTATTAGATATTTCATTTTGTCGCTTTCTTTCTTTTCTGTGATTTGGTATCGGGTTTAATTTCGTAAGAACGGAACCATCCGTCCGAAAATCTCACAACAATGCTATTCTTACGAACATGTTCTACGATGCCATATCTACCATCTGGCGTTAGTGTTCTATCACCAACTTTAAACATTGTATTCACCTCCAAAAATATTTGTGATTATGACTAAATTGAAGTCATAATCACAAAAATATAATATATCATTACTTTTCGCGAATCAGATTAACCGTGTGTCGTATTAGGCATATAATGTTAGTACAAATGTAACTAACATTTACAGAACATAGTTCACGTGATCCACATTCTTCTAGTTTTGCTATGCAACCAAGTAGATACTCAATGGTCGTTGCATTTGACTCTTTAGGATACACGTTGTCAAATAATGAAAAACTTACTGGGGATTCTATAGCTGATAAAAATGTCAGTAATCTGTGGACAGTGACCGCATTAGTTTCTATACTTAAGTAGTTCCAGTCGGTCCTTAAATTGGTGGCGATGTTATTCTGTTGTATGTATACCATGACTTTATTAAAACAAATTTCACAGTCAACCACACCAGGTTTATGTACGCTACTGAAAGTAACTTTCCCAGGAATAGCATCTATAAAATCTAGCAAATGTTGTCCTCCGTCGATTATGTACTTAAGTACCAATGCGTAAATGTTGAGATATAAATCTTTGTAAAGATTCTGTATTTCAAGCTCCGTCTTGTCAAGATGACCATAGTCAACATTGGACATATATTTGCGTAACTCACTAGCTAGTAATTTAGCGCAATCCGGACAAAAGTCCACAGAGTTTGTAAGATCCATGGAATCATCGTCCAATGTTCTACGAAAATGAAACCAGTCAGTCTTATCGTTTATATGTTCGTCTACACATGTTTTCAAACAATGATTACATATGCATGTTTGTTTTATCTTAATCATTTTTTATCCCCCTTATTAGCAATAATAAGCAATATCCATGGGCCTAACGCTACTAATATGACAAACAAGCCTATCCACGTAGGGATTAAAACGGCACCCCAGCTCCATTCAAGTATCTTACAAAGTTTAAGGGTAATTAATATAAGCTGCAATAGTCCAAAAAATCCAATTCCTCCGGATTTTGATCCAGAAGATTTATTCTCCTTTGCCATAAATCATTCCTCATTTCTATATTAATCAGGATAAGCGGTACCATGATGCTCAGCGATGTCATCAGTATGTCGTTCATCTAAGTAATAGCGTCCATCATCAGTTGCGCTGTTGATGAATTCATTTATATCTATCCACTTGTCTTTGATAATATTTCCGATGCCATATATTATGCCACCGAAATTATCAGTTTTAATTCTGCAGTATTGGAGAGGTAATTCATCCCAAGTTTTAACACCAACAACGTCCATGATTTTCATCATAGTGACTAATCCAATTCCATGAGCATCCCATTGATCTGCATTGAGGCATCCATGTCCAATGGTAAATGCACCATATCTATAAACAGTTCTAGCGCCTTCTAGAATTAACGTTAGAGTCAAACACGCATTCTTTGCCATAGATAATTCCACATCGTGGATTTTTACATTTTCAATAATATAATCTTCAGGTCTCATGTTATTCCTCCGGTTTCCAACTTATTACAAACCTAAACACATCAAGCTCTTTATGCCCAAGGTAGTATTCTTCGCTACATGATAGCCCTATGCGGGCTACAGTAAACCCTTTATTCTTGAATACGTCCATGAGTTCATTTATTAATGGAATATCATGCCCTCCTGAAGTGTATACCAATTCAGAATCATTTTTCGGGATATCTACAATCAATTCATATCGTCCAATTGACGCATATGATTCAATTTGACTACTTATTACCGAAATATGATGATTCATTTTATTAATCGCGCGAGCATTTCTATCTTTTTCCGAATTATATAACTGGGCTTTTTCGGTTGCATGATTTCGATCAATTTTAGCGAAATCACTATTTAATATTGGATCATACTGTGGCATTGTCATCCTCCCACAATTTCTTGCTATCTTCCCAACTAATATTAATGATAAGTCTAGTGCCACCGCCAGCAGGTGGATAAGCATTGTACGGCTCAAGCGACACAATATATCCCTTATCTCTAAAAAAATCTGCGACGTTATATAGCAATTGAACGGTTTCGTCATCCTCACATAAATATGTGGTTTCATCAGTTGTTGTACTTATAAGATGGGCAAGTCGATGCCCGCCTCTAATTGCGGTCCATCGTATCTTATCAAATAAAACTGAAATCAACTCATTTACTTTGCTGATAGCGCAGTTGTTTAAATATTCTCTACTAGAGCATTCATGAGTAATTCGTCTAGCATCTTCAGCGGAGAGGCAATGCTCGCCATCTTTCCTAAATTTAATCTCGCTATGATCGAGTGCATGCTTTAACTTTTCATCCATTTTTAGCATCCTCCTCCGGTTTCCAACTTATTTTAAATTTATATCTCTCACTTTTACCTCCATAAATTTTTGTATTTACTGAAGGCCCAAGTGGAGTTATTTCAAATCCTTTATTTTTGAACACCTTGAAAAGTTCATCAATAATTGGAATCTCTCGATTTTCTAAAGTATATATCGCCGTAGCATCATCTATTGACATATCGACAGTCAGGTCATATCTACCTCTCATAGAATATTCTTCAATTTTATCGTTTATAACCTGAATATTCCGATTCATCTTTGTTATGATCTTGCAGTTTATGTATTTAGGTTGATCATAATTAGCTGCATTTTCAATTGCACAATCTTTGGTAATCGTTAAAAGATCTTCATTAAGTATTTGCTCACGGTTTTCCATAGTTTTAACCTCCTTATGAAATAATTCTTAAACACCGTAATACTACACCAGCTACAGTTCCAATGGTAGCCCATACAACAGTGTCTGATAGTACTATTTCTAAATTTAAAAGTTCGTAATCTCTACTCTGTAGAGCATATTGCCCTGATGGCTTCATTAGCCATCTCATTAATCGTTTCATTGTTTTCCTTCCTTTGTCTAATTATGCATAATTATTATTTAGTTAATTTGATAATTATTTTTTATCACCAGCCGGCTAAATAAAGACTAACTTACTTATTACAGCAAGTTAGTCTTATTCATTTCTATTTAAATAAAAACGAGTTGAATTTAATGTTGGGAGGGGAAAATTATACAATGTCAATTTACTCCTAAAGCATCTTTTAACTGCTTGATATCAGCAGACGTGAGCTTCGGGTATTCCTTAAGGATTTCTTCGAAAGTTTCTCCAGCATCCATTTTTCTCTTGAATACCGATACCATGAGATTTAATTTCGCATTGCTCATTATTCTTCACCTCCGAAAATTAATTCTGCAAGAACTTCTTCAAGGTCTGCTGTTCTATTTTCAGTGTCCCAAAGTTCTCTTACATATGTGTATACGTCTTTTTTGATTTTAGCATATTCATATGTATAATATGTTTCTTCACTTCCATCTTCACGCTGTCTTTGTTTTTCTTCAACGTTTCTATAGATGTAAGTATATGCCTGTGATGATGTATCGTCAATTGCCGGTACCATTACAGAGCTTTCGCCAGTTTTCCACATAAATATTTCATCCTTTCTTTATTTTCGTCTGAAATTATTTTTCGTAAATTATTAAAATCTATATACGGTTCAATATAATCTTTATAAAGATAATATGAATCTGTATGCAATAACCACCCATAATAAGCAAGCATCTGTCTTGCATCTAAGACGGTTACTCTTTCAGGAGATTTTTTATAAATTCTTTTCGCTTTTCGTATTGCTTTCATTGCAATAGATCTTCGTATTCCGACATGGTCCCTGTAAATTTTGAATCCCATAAAATCCAAATATCTTCCTTTGTTATGTTTTTTGGTGTCAAAGCGGAAAATTTGCCAATTATCTTTAAACCAAACATGTAAGTTAGTTTGAAGATAATTTAGCATCAGATTTTTAGCTTTATGAAGTTTCTTCTTATTGGATCCAAATATAACCATGTCGTCCATGTATCTCATGTAATATTTTATTCCTAATTCTTCTTTTACGTAATGATCAAAATCCTGTAGATAAAAATTTGCAAACCATTGCGATGTGTAAAATCCAAGTGGAACACCATGTTCAGTAGTTCTGATAATTTGTATTAAAAGATTCATGAATCTATCATCTTTTATTACACGTTTTAATTTGTCAATCAAAATATCTTGATCTATATTATCAAAGAACTTTCTGATATCAAATTTTCCACAATATTTTACATCAGCTCCGCCTTTAGATATCCATTTCTTCATTCTTCTCATTCCAGCATGACAACCTCTACATGGAATAGAAGCATATGAATGTTCGTACATACCTTTCATAAAGATACTCATTAAAACATTCATAACGCAATGTTGAACGATATGTTCTTCTACAGTAGGGACAATAATCATCCTTTTCTTTTGGCTTACACCATCATTAATTTCTACTGGAGTATGCTTCACTGGTTTATAATTGGCAAGCATTTCTCTAACGTCATTAATGTGATTGAATATGTTATTGCTTATTTCATCTAATCGTTTTCTTTTCATATTGCCATGAGCCGCAGAGTATACAGCCTCAATAATATTTTCTTTAGAAATAAGTTTTTTCCATAAATTCTTATAAGTCTTCATTTAGTAATTACGTCCTTTTCTTTTTATATTTTTTACCGTTCTCCTATTTCATTCTTAGCCATTTTCGCAGTTATCCCTTTTCTTAAGTGGATGACAAAGCATCCACTTAATAATAAGAGATATTAATTGTTACTAACAGCCATATGTCGAACACATATTTCACCAAGGGGTGAGGATTTACCAAAGCGGAAAGTATATAAAATACTTCCGGAGAGCGGTCTTTGCTCATATGTTAATGCGAAATAGGGTAGCGCGGCCCCGACATTCCAATTCGCATTGGCAGGGGCATTGTTCACATTGACATAGAAGCCGCAGTTCAGGCCATTGTCAGCGTTGCCACCTATCAGGGGTTTGCTCTGGTAAACCCTTAATTAAATATATGTTATGACAAAATATTTTTTAATTTATAATTTTACAATTTCACGGTTACGGCCTTTTTCTTGGAGGGAACTACGTTCCCTCCAAACCTCCTTCCTTTGCAGGCCTACGGCCTGCAGGAGAGCGCGGCCCCGACAGTCCAATCCGCAGAGGCAGGGGCACAGTCCACATTGACATAGAAGCCGCAGCTCAGGCCATTGCCAGCGCGGCCACCCAGCAGGGCATAGTTCAATTGTGAGTTATTTGTATAATAGTAATCGCAATAATATGTTGAATCGGAACCTGACGTTGCAATAGTCTTATATCCAAGTTTATTGTCAGCTTCCATTTTTGTAACATAGCCATTTGTTCCGAATGTTGATCCGAATGAAAGATATCCATTACCAGTTGTGTTATATCCAACTGCAGTGGATCCATCAGCAACACCATAAGTCATCTTAGCTTTAAGAGTTCCATTATCGTTTATAAGTCCAGCAACAGCGTGCCATCTACAGCCCCAAACATTCTCCATGCCAAGGACTTTAACACCACTAGTCTGTGCGGAGATATCTCCGTAGAAAAGACCCTTATCATCAAGTGAACCTGTTACGTATGCTCGCATTGCAGTTTCTGAACCGGTTGCTAAACCATTACCAAATGTACTTTGGAGATTAAGAGACTTACCCATGAGATAGAGTAAGTCGAATATTAAACAGAAATCTGCCCATGTTTCAGTATACCACATGTTTTTACCCGATGGGTTATTTGCTGTAGCAAGAGTAACTTCTTCAGCACGGGTTTTATTCGGAGCGTATGTACTGTTAAGAGTTACACCAGAGAGTGAACGTAATTTACTACTATGAACAGTGCCGTTATAGGCAGGAAGGTAAAAATGGTCAACTTCCTGATTATCAGAATTGATATTACTCCAGCATTTATAAGTTCCATCGACATTAACTGGAGCAATTGATACTGTTCTTTCTCCAGTAGCGCCCGGTGTACGTTTAACCCAGATTTTAGGGAATTCAATCATAACATTTCCGTCATAGCTTGCGTCAGTAATATCTGAAGCAGTACCATCTGTCTTTTTGCTATAGTCATTCGGGTCTAAGTAATATGCGACAGTACCATCAGATTTAAGCATACAAGGACGTGGTAAGAACCAAGCGTTAGCCCATGAACCATAACTAAATGTAGATGCTCCCATTTTAGCAGGAGTCATTCCAACTGCGTCATCAAGGTATGTGACAGCATCTTCTGGGTCAGATTCATTTGGGTTAACATGATAGGTGTAAACCTTTACGCTCTTTTTCAATAAGTTATCTATATTAGTCTCATTCTCTTTAAATCTGTCGTCAATGAGTTTAGTACCAGGCTGTGTGGTATTTGTAGGGTTAGCAGGCCATGATGAATCTGGAGATACCCACGAATATGTGTTATTTCCGTTATTCTTAAGATATTGACCACTTGAACCACCAGTTGGAACGTGCTTTGTTGTATCACTTACATGATCGTAAGCGGTTTTACCTTTATCGCCTGCAAATGCAGTTGATGAAGTTTCACCGAGTGCAAGTGATGCTGAAATTTCAACATATGCGCTTCCACTCCATCTGTATGTTTTGTTATCGTTTAATGTTACGTAGATTTTTCCAGTTTCACCAGTTGCTGGTAAAGCTGCGAATGTAGCAGATTCGATTACATCATCTACGTATGATGGAAGCTGAGCACTCGGCACTAAGCCATTTGCATCTAATGATGCTACACCATTAGCGCTTCCTTTTGTACTACTAGCAATCGGAGTATATCCAAGTGCTGTTTCAATATCTGTCTGGTTAAACTTAGCGTCTACTGCGCCTACTAAAGAGTTTACTTCAGACTTAGTATAGTATCCTTCCCATGTATGGCTCGAAGGAACATCTCCTAAAATTTCATCTATTTCAGCAGATGTGGATTTTTTAACTGAAATCGTAATTCCATCCTGACCTGTAACAATAGTAGTTTCATCAGGAGTTACCATATTGGCAATAGCAGTATTGATAGCAGTTTCTGCATCGCTACCGTCGCTCATGATTACTAAGGAACCAAGTGTCTTAAGTAAGAGCGGTACACTGCCAGTAACTTCGCCACTAGAATTTAAGGTTTTCTTATAGAGCAAACCTTTACTGTATGTATGGTTAGCCATTTATATCAGTCCTTTCTAGAAATTAATTTACTAAAAGAAAAAAGTAAATCGTTATAATTTCAACAATTTATAACGCATTTACTATAATGTTTTATAACAAAAAATGAACCTTGACTAGAATATAGCCAAGGTTCATTTAAAATACCGAGAGAATCAGTTACTCTTCACAGTGAAGTTTTACCGATTCCTCGTAAGATTTGTTCTCGATACAAGCAAGTAATCTCGCCTGTAATTTGGACTGATTGTAAATTCCCTTATATCCTTTACCATCAGACTCCTCATCCATAGTATCAAGGATGCGTTCAATAACATCATCTGATAATTCAAACGATTTACCAAATAACACAGCTTCTTTTCTTTTAAGTGGCTGTACTTCCACTTTAAGATCAAAACGACCTTCACGTAATAATGCTTCATCTAACCTCTCAATATGATTGGTAGTTGCAATGAAGATTACGTTTGTCGGTGAACTGTTAGAGTCTAAGAACTGCAGAAGTTTATTGATTACTAAGTTTTCAGACACTCTTAAGTCAGAATCAGTTCTGTTTAAGAAGAGCGTGTCTATATCCTCAAAGAGTACGATGTATTCTCTCCTGTCATCTACTACTATAGACTGAGCAAGCGAGTTCAAATCAATGTTTTGTAAAGTAGCGATATTAACATTGATAATGCTTCTACCGTACTTAGTAGCTAAAGACTTTACGAAAGAAGACTTACCTGTGCCAGGATTTCCGTACAGCAGAATACCGGTCTTATAGAGTATTTGCCTGCTTTCATAGAAATCCTTGTGGTTATTGAATCTGTCAATATGTTCGATAACCTCTTCTTTCTCGTTATTGGAGAAGTACAGGGTTTCCACATTACGTGGTGACATTGGTGAGAATGTGATGGACAAACTTTCTCTATTGCAATCATCGTCGCCGTAGCGTGAAGAATTATTATTACATGTAACATTATAGATGCCTAAAGTCTCCGAGTTATTTACAGATTCCAGCATCTTTACAAGCTCGGACTCAAATAACTGAGCATTGTATCCTCCGATATAAATATGAAGGTCATAATCAGAGATACTATTATAAGTAAAGTATCTTTCCTCGGTATCACCCATGGCTTTACCTGCAGCAACGTATAAGAACGTAGCAGTATCCAGTCTTATGATAAACTGGACGTTAGCAATTTTACGTTCTCCACCTTTCTGTGAAGCAATACTATGCTTTTTGAAGTTTGTATCATACTTCTTGATAAATTCGGTGACAGCTTTTATAGTACCATTACCATCTCCGTTTAATGTGAAGATATGTTCAATACCAACTGCACTCTTAAGAACAGAGAATCCATAAGCAAGCACTTTCTTTTCAAGCTTTTCAAGTACATCATCGAAGATACTTGAACTTCTGTTCTTTATTCTATCTCCTATTCTTTCTTTACAAGTATTCCCTATAGTCTTTATATTCATATTACCATCCTTTCGTTTTTTATTTTTCTTACTCCGAATTATCATGAATACGTGATCACCACAATCGTCAGCATATAACATACCGGAGTTACTACCACGTTCACTAACAGATTTTGCTCGTTTTATACACGACTCTATAGTATTAATGATTTCGGTTCGCGAGTATATGCCGAATTCAGATGCATCGACTTTTCTCCAATCAATGGGATGCGCTGTACGCGACATAGTGCGTGGATCTTCAATCCATGCATCAGTAAAGTTTTCTATAATGCAATCGCGAGGATACTTTAACGAATTGCCCATTATTCATCATCCTCATCTTCATCATACATTTCTTCTTCAAACTTGTAATCAGTATTGTAAGTACACATCGGTCTTTGAAGAAATGCGTGTTCACTGACTCCTATTTCAAAGTCATTCGGAGATGCTATCGTAGGAGTATCTTCAAATATATCACTAATCGGTTCAGGACTTGTCATAGATCTACAGACTCTCAAACGATTGGTATTCTCAAACGATAAATGATGAAATTTGGATTCATGTCTTGGATACTGTAATTTAAAAGCGTCCGAATTTGGGACACAATATATTTCATCACAGTCGTCATTCAATTCGGCGTATTTTCTAATCATCCCTATCTTCATAAGTTATTCCTCCGACTCTTCATAGTCAATTGGTTCGTTTGCTTTTAGGTAACGATCAATTGTGACATGATTGGCCAAAGAGTACGGACTATTCCGCTCTCGTTCATAATAGCCGTCTCCAGATAACGCCTCAACTGTAAAGGATGCACTAGACACCCCGAGGTAACTACCTATCGCCCTAAAACTAAGAGCCCTATAATTCCCACCGATCATACCACGCAAATTAATTTCAGGTGGTACAGCTTGTTCATATACGCTAAGCGATCTAAGACTTTCACGTATCGTGTGCCGTGGGTAGCATCTGAGCCTCTTACGTTTAAACAAGCGCTTCATCAACATCTACCTCATAAAGTATTTCAATAGAATACAACTGAGCACATAAATGCTCAACCTTACAGCCTTTGCTGTTTTCCCATCCTCTGCACATAAATATGCAGTCACATTCAGAGAGCGGTTCTAAATCCATTCCTAAGCAAGCGATCCCCGGATGCTTCTTATCGGGGAGTTCACTTATCTCTGGCTGGTCTACCACAACGTATTCCACGTTGGTATCCTCGCCAAGAGCTTCTAACTTTTTTCTTGCTCTGTTCTTAGCATTGCTGATTTGCTCATCAGTGAACCCTGTCATTGGGACGCTGATAAAAATAAACTTCATTTCCATAATTAAATCCTCCTAATAATTATAATGAATTTGCACTTTAATAATATATCAATATTCTCCACAAGATAGAAAATACCCCGAGGCTACGCATGTCAGATAGCCTCGGGGTATACCGTTTGCCTGCTCTATAAGTCGGAAAGAGAGCTGGCGTGGAGTTGATTGCTCACGGCAGAGTTTGATAGATAGGCTGTCCCGAAATCTGCAGAAACCGCACCGGATATACAGTCAAAATTCAACGCTGCAAAAACTACCGTGACTTTCATGCACAGCGTTGATGTCATTACCCGCCTAAGAAATGCAAAACGGCGGGAAGTGATCGTGATGGGATTCGAACCCATGACCCTTTGATTAAAAGTCAAATGCTCTACCGTCTGAGCTACACGGTCATAATTACTTATATGTAATTTAGTTAATAAAAAATAATTTAAAGGGACCATTCTTAGCAGGTTGGTCCCAGCACCTCTGCTAAAGCGTATTATCGATGTAGATGCTGCTAGGAATCTAGAATGGTATGGTGATCATTCATGCTAAACAGTTACCAACCGAGTGAAGTCGTTAAGTCCCTGAATGTGGTGAAGATAGTCGTGTCTATCGTCTGTTAGCATAAGTCAAATACGCTTAGCATAGTGGGAGAGGATGGACTCGAACCATCGAAGGCTAAGCCGTCGGATTTACAGTCCGATGCAATTGCCACTATGCGACTCTCCCATAAATATTATCTATTAGTTAGTAGTATAATAAAATATTATGTAAAACTAATTATTAAATAGCAAAATCAGAGAGGAGTTTAGTGTTTTTGGAAGAAATGATATTAGTCATAGCAGTCATGATTGCACTTGTCTTATTATGTGTAGGTTTCGTGGTAGGATACATGTGCGGAATGTGGTTCAGAGAGAAGGACCTTGAAAAAATCAGACAGCAAATCAGAGCAAGGACTGTAATCGAAGAATTATCCAAATCTGATAAGTAAGTATAGAGAGTACATGGAATTCCATGTACTCTCTATATATTATTCGTAAAGAACTATCTCATTCTTTTCGATAGTTTTCTTTACATCTATTAATCTCTGGTTTGAACTTCCTTTGAATTTTAAAGTAAGATCACTAAGTTCATCTTTGTAAGGACCATCTACGATAACATCCACATTCTTAAAGATTGCATCAGCATCCGTTTCAGTCATCATTACTTTTATTTTTTCAAACAGATATCCGGTCCAGATCCATATAGTCTTATTTGGATAAGCAGATTTCACTGCTTCTATTAGTGAAATCATCGGAGGAATACTTTGAAATGGTTCTCCTCCTAAGATGGATAAACCACTAATGTATTCCGGTTCCATTAATTTTATAATAGTTTGAATTGTATCTGTAGTAAATGGTTTTCCGTAATGGAAATCCCACAGATCAGAGTTAAAACAATTAAGACATCTATGCGTGCAACCTGAAAAGAATATCGAAACTCTTATTCCAGGTCCATTAGCAACGTCCATACTGTTTAACTTCCCATAATTAAAATCTACCATAATCATTCCTCTGTGTATTCATGTATGTCAAGATGTACAAATCTGTCTTTGATTTCATTAGTACGTCCTTCATTCCAGAAGTTAGCACCTATGTAACCACAGGTCCTTCTCGCAACAGACATCTTTGTGTGATCCATATTTCCACATTGTGGACATCTCCAATCGAGTTTTCCATCTTTATCCACTATCTCGATTTCTCGATCATATCCACATACCATGCAGTAATCTGATTTAACATTGATTTCAGCATAAAGGATATTTTCGTATATGAATTTTACTACTTCCATTATTGCTTCCGGATTGTCTGACAAATCTGCAGCTTCCACGTAGCTTACTGCACCACCAGGAGAAAGTTCCTGGAATTTTGATTCTATCTTGAGTTTATCAAATGGATTGATCTTTTCGAATACTGGAACATGATAACTATTTGTGATATAGTTACGATCAATACCATCTAATTTCTCAAATACATCATCACCAAATCTCTTCTTAAGACACTTAGCGAATTTATATGTAGTAGACTCAATTGGACTACCATAGAGAGAATAATCAATATCCTCTTCTTCTCTCCACTTAGCACATTTAGCATTTAAGAATTTCATTACTTCAAGACCAAATTCTTCTCCTTTATCCCCATCAGTATGAGAATGTCCAGTCATATACTTTACACATTCATACAGACCAGCATATCCTAAACTAATAGTGGAATATCCATGGTGAAGAAGTGGATCGATTTTTTCACCTTTCTTAAGTCTTGCAAATGCACCATGTTGCCAAAGAATTGGAGCAACATCAGAAAGGGTTCCTTCGAGTCTTTCATGTCTACAACGGAGAGCCTTATGACAGAGTTCTGTTCGTTCGTCCATAAGCTTCCAAAATTTATCAATATCTCCCTCGGATGAAAATGCGACATCTGGAAGAGATATTGTAACCACTCCCTGGTTAACAAAGGGTTCACATATTTCTATATGAGTTAGACTATATCTTCATAATAAAAAGTATTATGCGATGCGCTTCGGATAGTGATAAAATCTATCCTACTGGGCTACATTCATCACCCATAGTCGTTACATTAGATAAAATCTAACACGGTATTGCCATATCTAAAATAGACTTAGGTTTCACCGTTAGCAGGAATTCCCACACCGCTTTTTCTTGCGTTCACATCGTTTAACGACGGCTTAACCACGTTAGTCAACCGTCCCCAGTATTTATGTTTTCCTTCAACATAGTTTTTCGCATTAGCGATATTACCAAACTTGTCGGAAAACCTGTCAACTGTAAGGAAAGATCTACAGCCCATGCCCGTTAACATTCAGTATTAATTAATACTAAAATCTCGTGGGTTCACAGCTACTACCATTGGCACAAATACGGCTATACAGCCGATGGGTTTATGAGCTCCGCCACATTCAGGGACTTAACGACTTCCCTTGGTTGGTAACCGTTTAGTTAAATTTACCATACCATTCTAGATTTCTAGCCGCATTTATATCTCGGTTTAGTTTTAAACCACATTTCTTACAAACATAAACATGATCTTCTAATTTGAGCTTGTCGCTGCCATGCTTAATATGTCCACACTCAGAGCATACTTGTGTAGATGGAAAATCTTTAGATGCAAGTATAAATTGTATACCCAATTCATTGCATTTGTACTCCATCTTTACTTTAAAATCATACCATGACGCATAATAGATTTCTCTACGCATCCATCGCGGCATATTCCTAGTAAGTTTTTTAACTTCAAAATCTTCCATAATCACCTTACGTGGACATAAATTGACCAATTGTCTGGTTTGCATATGGTTGTAATTTTTAGTTATATTACTTACACGATGGTAAACTTTACGCATCTGATTTTCTATCCTAATAATGTGTTTGCTTTTGACATTATTTTTATGCATATGATAAATTTTGCCAGCTTTCTTATGCAGGTGTTTCAATTTATGCCTCAGCGTCCTAACACGTCGTGACTTATTTATATTAGGAATATACTCATGTGTATGTAAATATGAAAATGTTGCTAGTCGTCTAATACCCATGTCTATACCCATGTTTCCGTATAAGGAATCCTTGGGTGCTTGTTTATCACACTCTATAACAAAGCTAAGGATCCATTTATTGTTTTTAGATAAAAATATTCTAGCATCCCTAAACTTAGTTACTTTCCTTCCTTCTGGTATAGACCTATCAGATTTATACTTAACCATCCCAATTTTTTCAATAGATGCATACCCGTCATTAAAATATAAAAATTCATCTCTGACAGGAAACGTCTTTTTAGATTTGCGTTTTCTTTTATATCTAGGTAGTCCGGCATTTTTATCTTTGTGGTACTGCTTATATGCGTTATCTAAATCATTAAGTGTTGCGCCTAAAGAGTGTCGAGATACCTCATTTAACCAAGCATACACATCCTGATGCTTTAAGTCTGTTAAAATTGCGGATGTTTCGTCATATGTATATCGCCGATTATAAAGTTTATAGCATCTTTCTTGTATTGTAATCATACAGTTCCAAATAAATCTGCATGAATGTATGTGCTTATAAAACAGTGCAAGTTGATCCTCAGTTGGAAATAACCTCACACTTATACGTCGATAAACTTTATTGGGGTCTTTGACTATTCGTCGTTTCATTATGATTGACCTCCTTTCTATATTAAATTAAATGCAAATATTTGCATTATAATAAAGTAGTACAGAAAATAAAAAATCAATCACTATGAATTTTTCGTTAAGTCGATTTTAGTATTAAAACAGACGCTACTCTGTTACCAGTTCTCTTATGAACTTCTGTATGTTTCCATACAGCGTAGACTATATCTTTTCCCAATTACGTGTTGGGAATGTGTCACTTCGGGTGTCAATCGCTTACACCCTACTCCCTTGCGGGATAGTCGTTGAGGGTTTCCCTATTCAGGACTTCCCTGCTGATTACCGATTATAAAGTACTTAGGATTTAACCATATACCATCTGCTTAATTTTTTCTACTTTCGTAACCATACCATCTGGTCATATTTCATACCTATGTTTCGGTTTAAGCAACTTTACGGGTTTCCAGCATTTCAACACATGTTTTTACGAACACATTACTGTGAACGTGACCTAAAGTTAAGCCATATACATCTCCAGCCTTAAGCTCCATTAATTTCTTTTTGGAGATATAGTCTGGTGCCAGCCTCTTTATATTGCACTTAGCAGCAAGTTCTGTTATATAATAATATTTACTATCAGGTCGAATATTGTCTTCTTCTAATACGTAAAGAAGCTTAGGGAATTCTTGAGTTACCCATGCTCCTTCTTCGTTTTTCATTCCCATGATTCTCTGTTTAATGAATTCATGAATAAGCATAGCAGTTTCTTCTGCATATTCTGGATTGTCATTTATATGCATGAATACTGAAATAAATGGTGTTTGTCCATTTGTAGTAGACATGCTATTGATCTGATAATTGAACGTCTGTACAGCGTCTTCAACTTCCTTAGCAAGATCCTTCTTAGCAAACTTCTCACAGAGATCTTCTGGGAGTCCATATTCTCTGTATTTATTGAGATAGATTTCATAGCTAGATCTTACGAATGGAGCCATATCAGACAAATTTATTGTAGTACCGCCGTATTGGCTGGATGCTACTGCTGTTATTATCTGAGTAGAAATAGTAGAGCAAGTTAGTACTCTATGTGGTTTTTCTATCATTTTCTTATTTATTACTGTACCATATTGGAGCATATCTCCTAAATTAGGTAACGAGCAGTTACTGATTGGCTGAATAAAATAGTCACTATCGTGGAAATGTAAAATGCCCTGCTCATCAGCATTTAATACATCGGAAGGAAGTAAGAATCTTCTTGTGATGTCTTTACTAGTAATGCCTGCAATGTAATCTCTTTGAGTAGTTACATTATCAGCATCCTTATTACTATTCTCTGTCTGCCAGTACTCACTTTCTCCACGGATTAATTCTAAGATGGATTCATCTGTAGTGTTTCTAGCGGTTTCACGCTTATGTCTGTACCTAATGTAAGCTCTTCCTACTTTGTAATCTCTGGTGGTAAGAATCTCTTCTACAATATCCTGGATTTCCTCCACAGAGATACTTTTACTTTCAATGGTAGCAGGATTACACCTGATAACGGTATCTGCAAACCATGAAGCAGTAAGAGCTCTATTAGGATTATTTTCATCACCCGGATGTGTTTCATCATATGCTTTGAGAATAGCATCACGTATCTTACTTCGGTTGTAAGATACGTGACTTCCATTTCTCTTTATGACAGTCAAGTCTTTATCTTCTATTCGATATTCATCGATGTTTAAAGTTGCCATAGTTTAAAATCCACCTTCCTATTTATAAAAATATTTTTTATATAATCGTACAAGAAATAATTTAAAACTACCACATAGAGAAAAAATACAGAATACCTAAATTAATAGGTATTCTGTAAAATAGACTAATCCACAAATCTTCTGTAGAAGTATGGAAGATTCTCATTGATGAAATCACACTGATGACAGTGGAAATCTTTTATCTTTTGTACGATATCAGATGGCTTATCATAGATGGAAGCCATTTTAGGGCAGTGCGTAGATTCGCCCAAACTGATAGAACCGTCAATATTAATTGCCGGCGTACAACTTTTACCAAATCTAAGCAGCTCTTCTACTATAGTGCGTACAGTAGGATTTGGTAATTGTTTAGCAAGTGCTCTCACATTATAACACTTAGAAGATTTGTAATTCCAAGGATAACCATTTTCCAGAGCTCTGCCCTGTGGATACATTGCTATTACGCAATCTTCACAGAGAACGAATCTGGGTTCTCTCCAAAGTCTTGCATGAGTGGGAAGCTCTTTTGGATAATATCTCTTATCAGTGGATATCTGCCACTGCACAAATGTGTGTGGCGTTTCTATGGCTATCTTCTTAGCTTCCTCTGGATGCTCTAAACACCAGAATCCATTACTAGTGATAGTTATACCGGAGAATTTATTCATATGTGATAACTTTTCAATTATCATTTTCATACACTCTACAAACTCAGGATGTTCTGTTGGTTCGCCTCCAGTAACAATAATACTACTGGTTGCACCGTTATCAATCAGGAATTCAAGAGCGTCGTTCAAAGTGTCTAATGACATATGCCCACCTTCTGGGGTGCAACTGTTTAAACAGTGACTACACCCCATGGAGCATTTTTCAGTAATTCGTAGCAACATTTATTCGTCATCCTTATGTTTTATTCTATACTTCCGTATCTGTCTACAGAGGAATACATTAAAGTAGTCCACTGCGATTCCTCCAAAGGCACATCCCAGAAGAACTATACCAGATGCGCCTAGGAGTCCTATTATGAATCTGACAATCATCTGATACCATGGGCTGATCTGTTCCATAATGTTTTACCTCACAATATTTCAAGGGCAAGTTCTTCAGTCTGGAACCCGCCAGCATGTGGGTGGCCGCCACCTCCGAAATAACTTACGATATCATAAGATTTAAGAGGTGATTTTTCTACAGTGTATACTGTATATGACCATCCTTTGGACGTTCTATGATACTTGATGCATGCGTCATAATCATTCCTTTTATCACCAAATACCTCGCTATTGAAACAACCAGGCATATTGACTGCTATGCATTTTAACTTTGAGATTTCTTCAGCCAATGGGGAATCATTGTTTGTGATGATTCTTACCTCCTGTGCTGATTTCATCATATCAGGGTTAAGAACAGTCTGTCTATACTCGATAATCACATTACCTTTATTGATAGCAGTAATCGTGGCTGACTTGCTCGCCTCACCGCACATCAAAGATGATATGTAATTATACCCATTAAATGTGGATATATCGAATGTCTTGCAGCCATATACGAACGGCTTTGTCTTAGGGTCACTGAAATCAAATAAGTCTGCATTAGCGACATATTTGCCAGCTTCTGGCATGTCGTTCAGTTCCATAACTTTTTCAGTACCAAGAATACCATATGAATAGAATGGCATATCGTCATCGACGCTAAACCATCTTTCCTTTCCTTCCCATTCAGAGAAAAGATAATTGTATGTAAGCTCACAAGCGGCTTTCGCTGTTGAGCGGATACCCGGGATTAAGTTGAGTAATTCGTTTCCTTCGAATTTATTTAAAACTGAGATGTGATGGTCAATCCAGATAATCTTCTCAGTTTTATTATAAAGGTCTTCCATTACTTCTGGTGGGAAAGAGAAATCTACTAAGAATATTATATCAGACTCTGTTATTACATCGTCTCCAAAATAGCTATATGGATCGATGCCATAATTCACCTGTATTGGGTGAATGTCGTAATTAATACCGCAAGTAGCGTCTATAGCGCACTTGTCGTCGTGGTGTGTTGTGAAGTTCTCTAAGAACCACTTCATACACCAGAATCCTGAGAGGACTCCGTCTTTGTCTAAGTGGTGAAGAATCCATACATTTACATTTTTAAACTTCATAATTAAGTTCCTTTCATTAATCGGTTGAGTATTCATCCAGTATAACATCTAAGTCATTCTTAGTGTATGCTGGACGTTTTTCCATACCCATGCATAGAGTAGATAAATCAGATGACATTCCGTCTATCTTTACTCTGCACGAGTTTCTTATCTTTACACTTTCCAGATCTTTATAAGCATCTGTAATCGTGTCTGCATAGATTAACCCTTTTCCACAAGGGTAATCTTCAATGTCGTAAGCAGTCCATGTGTATAACATAACCGCTCCCCCTTAAGTTTCTTCTTCTTTAATATAGAGCGACAGTTGCTCTTCTAGTTGAATCAACCTTTTCTTATAGTGCTGATTCATATTCCTCAGATGGCTATTCTCTCTTTCAAGGATAATTATGTCATTATCCTTTGGACGAAGCTTCTCTTGAAGCATTCTTATTGACTGGTTCTTCTTTTGGATTCTTTCTTCCAAGTCATCCACCAGTCTATCCATCTGAGCTAATTTCTCTCTGTAGTTGTTTATCACCATGAGAGCGGTGATATCAACTATCTCTGTTTCTTTCTCCATTAGTAATCCCCCTTTTAAATTGTAAGTATGCGTCATTTATTCTAGAGTTTAACTCTACTTGGAGTTCAAATGCTTCCTTGCATATTTTGGTACACTCTTTATTACGCATACAGAACCCGCATTCATGATCACGGGCTATTTGGCATGATAAGCTGATTATATCTTCTATCAACTTATCTAATTCGCTGTCCATACGTAAATTTCGCCCTACCTTTCTTAACGGACATATTTGTTTATTTATTGGTTTAACGTACCATGAAATAATATATCAATAACTAAAGGGTAGTCATTTTTTACTAACCTGAAAACAGTTAATTATTAAAAATCTGAAAGGAATGAGAATACAAAAATGGAACCAGTTATGATAAAGGATACTGTGACCTTCAACTCAGGTCAATCAGGTACGGAGATGATAAAAGAAATACCAAACCTAGATAAGATTAAACTACAACCACTTAAGTTAAAAATAGATACAAGAATGGCTAATCTTATTTTAGCATTCATCTATAAACCTAGTGTATTACGTACTAGAAAATCGCTTACTAATACTTTTAAATTAATAGCAAACTTGGATTACTCATTATATAATAATGATGATCTCTTAGCGAGAATATGGGTTATCAGAAAAAGTTTGGAAGCCATGTTAAAACATGGCTATGAAAACCCAGATGCAATTAAGCATTCCTGTAAAGATGATAATGACTCGAACGATCTTACTGATAGTATCGTAGAAGAAATAGATGACCTTCATATTACACATGAAGAAACCAAGATGTTGATAAGAGGCATAGATGACAGATTACAATTTGGATATTCTGTTACATTAAAAGATGTTTATCAGCAAATTTTAAATCAAATCAATAATGGTGACTATCGTACATATAAACAAGTAAGCGAGAAGTTATATGATATAGCAGCTTCCGTTGTTAATATGAAACGTAGTACGATGAGTCTGGATGCAGATACCACATTCTCATTAAGAGATGATGTATTCGAGAATGTAGTAACCGATGCAGTAGAGAAATTAAAAGATAAGAACAGAGTATTTATCACTGGTATAAGAAGATTAAATACCATACTCTCTCCTGGGTATCAAAGTAAGCGTTTATATACCTACTTAGCATTTCCTGGTGGTGGTAAATCTCAGATCTTATTAAAAGCTGCTCTTGATATCAAGAAATACAATCCTGATATTCAGCCAAAGAATCCTAGTAAGACTCCTGCAGTATTATTTATAACTATGGAGAACGAAATCGATGAAACTATCGAACGTATCTTCAATATGAAAGCAACCTCTGATGATATCAGAAACTACACTCCAAAACAGGTTATAAGAAAACTTAAGGAAGAAGGAGAGATGACATTAACCGATAAGAATAATATCGATATTGTCATCAAGTACTATGCAAACAGAACCATAGATACAAATGATCTCTATGGTATAATCAAGGACTTATATGATGATGGAAGAGAAGTCATCACATTAATTCTCGACTACGTAAAGAGAATTAAACCGGCTGAAAAAGGAGCCAGTGAGAAAGAGGAACTCAAAAACATAACAAACGAACTTAAGACATTAGCAACGTCTTTAGATATAGCTGTAATTACAGCACAGCAGTTAAACAGAACAGCAGCTTCAGTAATAGATGCTGCTATTCAGAATAAGAAAGAAGATGTGACAAGATTGGTCGGAAGAGATGGTATTGCAGGTGCCTGGGAGATAATCGAAAACTCAGATGTTTGTATAATTATCAACCAGGAGGTAAAGGCTGATGACCAAAAAGTGTACCTAACTTTTAAGATGTTGAAACGAAGATATAGGTCGTCCGAGACTGATGAGAAACTCAAGAGACTTGAATATTTTAACCATCCATATGAAGAAGGAAACACCATCAAGTTAATCGATGATGTTGATTTACCGGAGTCAATCTCACTCTATAGTTTGGCTACTCAATTTGTTGCATTAGATGAAAACAGGAGAGGTAGAAAATCAGCAATTGCCAGAGAAGAAAAAAGTACGCTTAGTAGTGAATATGATGCTTTTGACGATAGCATTATGGATCATTAATAAAAAATACAGAGATATCCAAATCGGATATCTCTGTATTTATACCGCGGCTAAGCCGCATTGTTATGAAGAAGCTTAGAAGTATCTACTTACGAGCCTGTTAAGTCTTGGCTCATCATAAAGCCATGCTAAGAACTTTATAGCTGTTAAACCATATATGCCCTCATTACCAAATTTCAACACGTCGCCATAGTGAATGAACGTTGTAAACATGCTTTCTGTTTCGCATCCCATTGACTGCAAGTATTCGCTGAATGCAACACAATATCTTTTTACCGACTTTGGATCGTCAAATGTGAATCTCTCGTTTGTCGGCGGGTCGAATATTTCGTCAGATGGTGTTGAAACATAGCATCCTAACTGAGCAAGCAGTGACATAACGCTTGGGTCTGATGCCTTGGATATCGCTGTAGAAAGCTTAGCTCTCTGTCCAAGAATGATCTCGACCTTATTGCTAACCTTCTTAAGCTTGATTACACCGTCTTCAGATGCGCTTATCATGCTCATAAGAGTATTCAGTGTAACCATATCTTTAGTGTCGACTATTCCATATGCTAACAATGTATATACACTATTAGCTATCATACTGGTGACATTATCGACGACATCAATATCCATCTCATCTGAGCGGTCGATGAAATCTCCAATGTTATCCAGCCAGTATGACACGATGTAGTCTGACATTTTCAGATTAGCCATGAACTCGCTCTTTTCATCATAGTATGTCGAGAGTGCTTTACTGAGGTTGATATTTTTATCAGCCTTTATGTTAAGACCGAGCTCTGCCAGAAGTGCCATCATCATAGCACTATCTGTTGAAACGTCGATAGTGAACACTTTTTCAAGCTGTTTAGGATCATAGTATCTCTGCATGATCTTGCTTAACTTGCTGAGGAGGGATAGCGTCTTCTCATAATATTCCTGGAATGGATCAATGTCGTCACCGTCATCTCCTACAGTTTCAACGTCTTCTTCACTCAAGGTTTCGCAATCATCATCCTCGTCTTCATCGTCCTCTTCATCATCCTCGTCGTCCTCGTCGATCATGTCATCGATTGAAAAGTCATCGTCAATATCATCGTCCTCTTCATCATCATAATCTTCGAAGTCTTCATCATCTTCATCTTCGTCATTCTCGTAATCAAATTCGAACTCAGAGTCAGTATCATCCTCATCGTCGTCATCGACATTGCTTTCAGATTTACTATTCTCATACGCTTTTGCAATTAACAATGCACGTTCTCTGAGAGCGTAAGCTTCACGCATATTTGACATCTGCCGTTCTACATCCTCGTGATTGGTCATTCCAATGATACTGCGTTTAGCTGTCTCGAGTCCCTCGCTGTTTAAGACATCGAGCCTCTGGCTTATTTTTTCAAGTAATGCATTTGCTGTATCCTCGTCAAGCTTCTCAGGAATATCACTGTTGTCAACAGCGACATCATTTTCACCTGGTTTTGTCAAGCCAATCTTGTCCAATACTTTTAAGAGGTCGTGATTAGTGTCTACCGGTTTGCGGCTAGCTACTTGTTTCGCTAAGACGTCATCAATACTAGATGGAGAGTCTGGCCCTTCATCGTCGTCATCCTCGAAATCTTCATCGTCTTCAGAATCTTCAAATATGCAGACACTTCCGTCTTCGCCATATTCCAACGACATCCCACAAGCGTCCATAAACTTGTTAAGTGATATGAACGTACCGAGCTGTTCAACCGATACAGTTGACATACAAAGTGCGTATTCGTCAGAAACTGGCTGTCCTTTGTGAAGCGCAGTGAGACCATCTTCACTAAGTGAATACTCACTCTTCTTGAATGCTTCATCTAATTCAACCATGAGGATAGCTGTCGATTCCTGTAATGCTCTATCACTGTCAGACGGCTTTCTTTTTAACCATGACTTCATCTTGTCAATTGATGAAATTTCGAGCAATTTAGCAAGTTCCGACACTAACGGGAACAGCAGGTTTCCATCATTTGCATCACTCACAAATGCCATAAAGTTGTCAATTGCATGCGGCGCAAATTTATAAATGACGTAATTGCTATCAAATGTTTCATCATAGAAGCATCTAAACTCTGGATCCATCAGCAGTGTGCGATCTGTCCATAAATCACCAAACTGATTAAATGGGATTACACCACATGGGTTAATGAACTTCGGAATAATATTGAGGAAAAGGTTCTCCATATAGATAGTCATTCCTCTAAATTCTGCTTCCGGAAGAGTTCTTCCCATCGGGGAATACTCGTCGGACAATGCCTGTAGTGAGAGCACGAACGGCTCGCCTACAGTATACACACTAAGCTTGCAATTGTCACGATTATAATCACACTTAACCATGATAGGTTCAACTGTTGGAGCTGTCGTTTCAGCCGGCTCAGTCTTGTTAGACGTTACAGTCTCCTCAACTATACTATTTACTTTCTTCGTAAGTGCGTCGAGAAGATTATTTGCTGCGTTGCTCTTAGGATGAGCAACTTCCTTTTCGTTAGCCTCATTGCTCTCAATATTGCTAATTACAGCATTCTTGAGTGCAAGGTCTTCCTCAGTTACAGGAACTTCATTGTTCACTGTCTGAGTGATTTTTGTTTCCTGTACCTTTGTCTGGTTGTTGTTCTTTCTGTTTCTTCTTGATTTTTTCATAAAAATCGTCCTTTCTGCCTATTATAGGCACTAAAATGGTGGTTGTTTATGCCGTGATAATATATCACTAAAAAATGATGCTTCATACGAAGTTATACGTAAAACATTATAATAAATTTCATATATTTAGAAAGGATGAAACGTTTATGATAAATGCATTAAAATCAATCAGAAGAGAACGTGCTAAGCTTGAACGTGACCGTGTTGTTACTGAGTCAATGCAGGAAGACGCTTTTCTCGGAGATTTAATCTGCGATATTGTAGAAAGCGATGGTTCTCTTACTGAAAGCACAACTTCAGACGACATCGAAGCTCTTATAGATAAATTACCAGAATCAGAGGAAGAAGATTCACAGATCGAAAGAATTCTTACTGCGGATGATGACATCGGAATCGATGAGGTTCTTGATGTATCTTCAGATTCATCTGATCCGTTTGAAGTATAAATCCATATTTGAAAGGAATTGATTCCAATTATGAGCATTGCACGTAAACTTGTGGTAGTTGACGTAAAAGGCCCAATAGCTGAGTTAGGAAATATTACAGGCCCTATTGTAACACCTGAATATATGCCTATGGATAAAATTACAGCTATGGTAGGAAGAAGAAGAAAAGTTTATGAAGTAAACCCTGCTAACATAAACGAAAAGATTCTTCTTAACTACTCTAACTTATCTTTAGTAAACTTCGCGCCGGTAGCAAAGAATACTAAAGCAAACGTAGCTCCACAACCGGTACAGGAAAAAACAACGGAAACTAAGCCTGAGAATACTTCCAGTAATAAAAAAGGAAAGTATATCCCAGGACAGAATAAAAAAGAAGAGAAGACTGAAGACAAGAAAACAGAAGCAGAAGCTCTGACAGAATCAGACTTCGAGAAGAAATAAAAAAGACAGCAAACCTTGCCAAAGGGTTTGCTGTCTTTCATCCGTTGGGGTGTGAATCACACTAGGCGCTTGCCATCTGTGATTATCACGGTAGATTCATCTCCGTGCATATTTACACCCCCTTTCTATTTTTCTAATATATGCTATAAAGTTTATATATAACATATACACCGAGATAATATATCTATCGGTGTATATGTTATACTTTAGTCAGACCCATTAAGCATCTGGATCTTTAGTTAATGTGTAAAACGTTTGAATACCTTCGATCTATTTTGTTAATCTCTTATTCTCATAAGAGTACAGACTATATATTCATTTCATATTCCATTAGCAAATATGAAATGCCTCCTCTTTCCACTATCACTAGTGTACTCTACTTGGTTACTCATTATGGTATTTCACCATAATTACCCTTTCGATAGTCGTTGAACCTTCTTCTCATAGAGAAGCTTGGCTGCGCCGATTGTCTCTATTTCTAATTTTGTTACCATACCTTGGAATATTACTCTTTGCCACTATTATATCGCTATAATAGTTTGGTAATTAGAACTTTACGAGAGATCCCCGCAATTAAAGAGGTTTTACATGGACAAACGAGTTGTCATCCATAGTTCTCATGTTGGCTCCATTAGGAGATACTAAGAACATTTTAGAAGCCATTACTTTCTCACATTCCTCATTAGCTTCTACTGTCCAAAGAATTTTCGCTGTTATCTGGTCACCATCATAGTCACCCACTATATATTATCGGACTATATCTTCAATTTATACTCTGTTACCAAATATAAATTGCTCCCCATTTCGGGTTGCCCCTACTCTACTAGATTACTCACCATGATATTTCTTCATGGTTACTCGTTCGATAGTCTCTGAACCTTCCCATTAAGGGCTTGGCTGCTGATTGTCCAATCTTAATAGTTGTCACACTGTGGTATATTAAGATTAACGGAGTTTCCAGCAATTAAAGGAGTTTATACTCGACAGTGATTGTTTATCGAGTCCTTTAAGATATGCATTAGAGAATCTAAGCACGTCGATAAAGTTATTTGCTACTAATTCTTTTGGCATATTTAAATCTATGACAGGATACCATTTATATACTTTACCATACACGGTCATAGGCATAGTTTGTCTAGTAGACGCTACTCTTATTCTACTGATAAATATGCCGAAGTTATCAAGAATAGGGTAACGTGTTACCATAATATGCTTATTCTCTACTATATCATTAGCAGCAATGAAAAGTAAATCTGTCCAGGTCATAGGTCTTTTTATGAGAGGGGAATCATCAATGCCCTCTTGAGAGAATCTAGTATAACCGGTAATTACTAATTCACCGAATGTTCCATCAGTAAGAGGAACTTCAATAGTATCGTATCTACTAGATGGATCCTTAACATACCTGTCAATAGCTTTCTTGATATAACTATCA
>Ga0265300_10000679_pt1 | contig 35493 bp, 19 predicted proteins | sample AusTroGonzalo_MG_FD_193482 | JGI IMG/M metagenome (GOLD analysis project Ga0265300, IMG submission 193482) | Bovine rumen microbial communities from tropical cattle in Woodstock, Queensland, Australia - Gonzalo_03 | ecosystem: Host-associated > Mammals > Digestive system > Stomach > Rumen ...
TGGTGGAGGCCGTGAAGAGCGGTGCCATCCGCAAGTTCGTGGTGATGGCGGGCTGCGACGGTCGCATGAAGAGCCGCGAATACTACACCGAGTTTGCTAAAGCGCTGCCCAAGGATTGCGTCATCCTGACGGCGGGTTGTGCCAAATACAAATACAACAAGCTCGCCTTAGGCGACATCGGTGGCATCCCGCGCGTGTTGGACGCCGGCCAGTGCAACGACAGCTATTCTTTAGCTCTTATCGCATTGAAACTCAAGGAAGTGTTCGGTTTGGACGATGTGAACCAACTGCCCATCGCCTATAACATCGCGTGGTACGAGCAGAAGGCCGTCATTGTGCTGCTGGCCCTGCTGAGCCTTGGTGTGAAGAACATCCACCTTGGCCCGACCTTACCCGCATTCCTCTCGCCCAATGTGGCCAATGTGCTCGTCGAGAACTTCGGTATAGGCGGAATCAGCACGGTAGAAGAGGACATGAAGTTGTTCGGTATCTAAGGTTTCTTGTAACCTTTCCCGTCTTTGATCTGTAAACCTACGTCCAGCATCTCCGGTTTCACGGATGATGCTGGCAAGGTTTTAATGAAATGCTATTCCTATAGAGAAAACAGTATAATTATATGAGAAAATCAAGCCGCCAAATGGATGCCACCTTTGCATTGGAGGTGTTGGACAAGGCTCCATACGTGACAGTCAGTTTCATCCGTCCCGATGGAACACCCTACGGATTACCCCTATCGTTGGCGCGGACAGATGAGAGGACGTTCTATTTCCATTGTGCCTTGGAGGGCGAAAAGCTCGACTGCATAGCACACTGTCCGACGGTCTTCCTGTCGGCCGTCACGAAATGTGCGCCTACCGTTGGTCCGAAAGACGGCAATTTCACGCTGCAGTACAAATCAGCAACTGCCGTTGGAAAGGCAGAGATGGTGACCGACCGCGAAGAGAAGATCGAAGGTCTGCGGGTCATCTGCCAACGGTTCCTCCCCAAGCACATGGACGCTTTCGATGCTGCCATTGTCCGCAGCCTCGAACGGACGGCCGTGGTGCGCATCACCCTCACGGAGCCTCCCATCGGCAAGCGCAAGCAGTACGACAAACAAGGGGAGGAAATGAAGTTTGGACGGTTGGAGTAGTCATTGGCACAAATTCAGGCGAAAAGCTTGGGTTGCGGAACTTTGCAGCTAAGCAATGAAGTGATATGACCATCGGTAATTTTTTGCTATCGTTTCTGTCTGTGCTCAACGCCATGAGCCCTTATCTGCTGCTGGGATTCCTCATTGCCGGAATCCTGCACGTGTTCGTGCCGAAGCGGTTCTATGCCAAGTATCTGTCGCGCGACAACAAGCTTTCAGTGCTGTGGGCGGCATTGCTGGGCATCCCGCTGCCGCTCTGCTCGTGCGGCGTCATCCCCACGGCCGTCGGGCTCAAGAACGAGGGTGCCTCGAAAGGGGCGGTGGCCTCGTTCCTCATTGCCACGCCGCAGACGGGCATCGACTCCATCCTGGCCAGCTTCTCGCTGATGGGCTTGGGTTTCGCCATCGTGCGCCCCGTGGCCGCACTGGTCACCGGCATCTGCGGAGGATTTCTGGTGAACCGTTTCGTGAAAGCCGACGAGGGCGGACAGGTTTCCGAGGTCACCTGCAAGGTGGAAAACGGTAACCGTCTTTGGCGCTTGCTCAAGTACGCCTACTTCGACATGATTCAGGACATCGGGCTTCGATTGGTCATCGGGCTGTTGGTGGCCGCCCTCATCAATGTGGCCGTGCCCGACGAGTTCTTCCTCTCCTTCGGGAGCCAGCCGCTGTTGCAGATGCTGGTCATCCTGTTGGTGGCGGTGCCGATGTACATCTGCTCCACCGGCAGCATCCCCGTGGCGGCGGCCTTGATGATGAAAGGCCTCTCGCCCGGCGCCGCCTTGGTGATGCTGATGGCCGGTCCGGCGGTCAACATCGCCTCCATCCTCGTGGTGAAGAAGTCGATGGGCAGCCGTTTCACGTGGATCTACCTGCTCACCATCGTGGGCTTTTCCATTCTCTTCGGACTGCTGATCAACGCTTTCGGCATTGATGTCGTCGGTATGTCCGAAAGTTGCGGAATGCACGGTGCCTGTTGCCACGCCGAGGCCGCCGCGCCCAGCGTGTTCCAAATCGTATGTTCGTCATTATTAGTTTTATTCATCATAATTGCACTGGGTATGAAATTCTTTGACAAATTCAAGAAACAGAAAACCGAAGCCGGGACGGTGGTTTATGCCGTCGAGGGTATGCACTGCAACCACTGCAAGGCCGCTTGTGAGCAATCTGTCGGCAAAGTGAAAGGCGTCGTCTCGTGCGAGGCCACTCCCGCAGCTAACACCCTGGTGGTCACGGGCACCGCCTCTGAAGGAGACATTCGCAAAGCCGTCGAACAGGCGGGTTTCGAGTTCAAGGGGGTAAAAGAGTAAGCTGAACGTTATTTTCAAATGCTTTTCGTCCGCTCCCACTCCTCATCTTTCGCATGGCGAACAAAATAGAAGTCGCAGAGGTCGCCTCCTTGGCAGAGGGTTTGGGTGCGGATGAAGTCGGTGTGGGGCAGGTTGCCGTAATTGATGATGTCGCTGTGGCAGAACATGGGACCAAATCGGTCAATCACGCCATATTTCGTGAAAATGTGCTTGTATAGACACTCGGTGCACTCGAAATGGAACTCGTCTGAACCATCGGTGTCCTTGTGCCAGACGTATTGCCAGCCTTTGCCGCTCTTCATTTTGAAGCCTAACGGCACCACGATTTTCATCAGCGGGACGAAATAACTCTTTTCTGCAAGCCGCTGCATCTTCTCGGGCTTCAATGCACCCCACATGTATTTTGACAGCAATTTCAGCGATTCCTCAGCCGTTTTGCCCACTGCTTGCAAAGCCTCATCGATGGCCAGTGTGGGCAGGATATTGCATAAATGTCCATAGTTGCCGCGGTCGTACCAATTGCGGTTTTCCTCAACGAGGCGTTCCATTCGCTTCAACTGGAACTTCTGGGCATAAGGATTCCAGACCTGACAGTCGGCTATTTATTCGCCGACACACACAGCCAAGGTCTTTCCTTATCGCGGCGGACGATGATGTTGTGGAATCCGGCGGCAGAGAGGTGGTGGCGGAGCTCGTCAGGCGTGTAAGTGTGCATCCCCTCGATCATCTTTTCCCATTTTTCGTTGTTGCCCGAGAGTCCGTCGTCCTCATTTATGATGAGGAACTGGCCTCCCTCCTTCAACGTGCGGCGCACACCCGCGAAACACTTCTCGATTTCCGGCCAGAAATAGACCGTTTCGAATGCGGTGACAAGATCGAAACTCTCGTCATCGAAAGGCAAAGTGGCTGCATTGCCCTCCAGCACCTTACATCGTCCTGTTGCAATGGCTTCCGTATTCACTTCGGTAGATTTCTTGACGGATACAGGCGAGAAGTCGATGCCCGTTACCGTGCCTTTGGGGCAGCGTTTCAGCAGACGGGCGATATTGCCACCGCCGCCGCATCCTATGTCGAGAATATTTGCCTCTTCGGAGATAACGACTTCTGCCAATCCCCATTCGGCCATTTTGGCGTGACCGCCGCCGTTCATCCCATTCACCATCATGCGCCCGAAGAATCCCTCCGGCTTGCGTGCATTGCTAAAGATTTTGCTAAATAGTCCCATATCAAATACGTTTTTTTTCTGACGGCAAAAATAGCACCTGCCGCCACCCGAATTATCCTCAATTGTGGGGATTTACGGATGGCGGTTTCACCAGTATCCGCGACTCAGGCGAGAGGCTTTGGTTGCGGAATTTTTTGTACTTTTGCCATCCAAAAATAACGCCTTATACTCACCAAAAAAGTTTGAAGGAAACGGAAACAATAGCCGATATCGTAACAAACATTATTACAATGAAACTGAAAAAACGAAAAATCAAGTATTCTGCCATATTCTTTCTCTGCTGGTTTGCACTTTTGGTCTTTTTAGTTGATGGAGTGCTGAAATTCCAGACATTGGTTGACTATTTCGGATCGTACGCTCTTGTAGAGATTGCGCTATTGCTGTTGGTCTTTCTTCCCACATTGGCAGTTTACATATTTACAAAAGAATAATGAGAAAAAACATCTTGATAATCTTCGCCTTGATCATGCTTACCGCTTGTAGTGGCAGGCAACCGCAGACGGAAAGTGCTGACGCGGCCGCTGCGGATTCAACGAAAGTGACGGCACCTAAAGAAACGGACTCGATGGCAAGTCAACTCCAAAGCTATAATATGACGGGTACCATTGGCGAAGACAAAGCCAGTATGGAGTTAGATAGGAACGGCAACGATGTAACGGGCGTCGTCACGCGATGTGACTATTGCTTACCTATCAATGTGGAAGGCACTTGGCAGGGCGACAACATCATAGTTGATGGAGTAAGTCAAGCCGGCTCACATATTGAATATCAATTGACTGTCACAGGCAACGCTGCTCAAGGTGTGGAAATATTGTCTGCCGAAGGAGCAGTCGAAAAGCAAAACGTCACAATGACGATAAAGCACAAATGACCTCAAGGGCCATTCCCAACAACGCCGTTGTGGGAGGTGTGCGGAAGTGCGGACATAAAAAAACACCCCGAAACTTTCGTTCGGAGTGCCTTTTGTGTCCCCTCAGGGACTCGAACCCTGGACCCATTGATTAAGAGTCAATTGCTCTACCAACTGAGCTAAGGAGACATCATTTTTTCCTTTGCTTTTGCGGCTGCAAAAATACATTTTTTTTCTATCTTTGCAAAAAAAAATGATATGAAAGTTTATACACGTACAGGAGACAAAGGAACTACCTCATTATCAGATGGTTCAAGGGTATCAAAGAACGATAATTTGCTGCATGCATACGGCACTGTAGATGAGCTGAACAGCTTCATCGGGGTCGTGATTTCGCAAAATCCCGACGATTTTCTGACAAAAGTGCAAAATGAACTCTTCGTGGTGGGCGGCATGTTGGCCACCCCGGTGTCCAACTGGGAGAAGTACTGGAAAGTGGAAAGACTTGCGGATTTCACCACCGAACTGGAGCACGAAATCGACCGCATGACCGCCGAGCTGCCCCCCATGCGCGGATTCATCCTGCCGCAAGGCAACCGCCTCATCGCCGACACGCACGTCTGCCGTACTGTCTGCCGACGAGCCGAACGCTATGTGGTCGCGCTGATGGAGGTCGACGAGGCCTACCAAAAAGTGCAAGTTTTGCTGAATCGGCTGTCCGATTTCTTCTTTATTTTGGCCAGATATTTTCACCTAAAAGAAAATATTTCTGAAACTCTCTATCAATCAACGAAATAAAATTTTTCGAAAAGGTTGACTTTTTCAGTTTAATATTATACTTTTGCGCGCTCAAAAAATAAACCATTTAATAAACGACAAAACTATGTATTGGACATTAGAATTAGCCACCCGATTAGAGGATGCTCCCTGGCCCGCAACCCGCGATGAACTGCTGGATTACGCCATCCGCTCCGGCGCCCCGATGGAAGTGATCGAGAACCTTCAGGAAATCGACGACGAAGGCGAGACCTACGATTCCATTGAAGACATTTGGCCGGATTACCCTTCCAAAGAGGACTTCTTTTTTAATGAAGATGAGTATTGATCTAAATCGGACCTGTTCCGAAAAATAAAACGAAGGAAGCGCGCTAATATGGCGCGTTTTTTTTGTGCCTACTTCAGAATCACACGCACACCCACATAACCCATGATGCCTGTGATCGGCATGTAAACCATCGTGGCGTCGAAATACTCGCTAAAGGGGCGGTCGGCAGCAACAATCGGGTCTTTCTGCTTGACGTTCAGGAGGTTCTCGCCACCTACGTAAATCTCCCAAAGACGGAACTTCTTGGTGATCTGCGCATTCAACAAACAATAGGGATTCGATACGTCAGGACGCTGATACTCAACCGGATTGGCGTGCGTGTTGGGCAACGGCATCGGTCCGAAAACCTGACAGTTGATGTTGAATTTCCACTTGTCGTATGGGGTGCTGTAGTTCAAGTTGACCAACGCCTTGTGCGGACTCATCATGTCCTTCTGCCGCATCACACCCCGACGCATATAGCGCACATCGTTATATCGGTACGCCAACAGGACTTCGAAACGCTGGAACGGCTTGAGGGTCAGTTCGACCTGAGCGGAATGCGAACGAGAACGGTTATGGTAGCCGTTGACCTCGCCGTTCAAAGCGTAGTAGTGCACCTCATGGACATTCAAGTCCATATCCACAATCATCTGCTGCACGAAGTAGGTGTAGAAGTAATCGACAGCCAATGTGGCCTTTCCGCCCGGCATATCGAACTGCCACACCGCACTGGCACCCGCGTTCCAAGCCTCCTCGGGCTTTTCAATTCCGTCGAAACTGATGGTACGCGAAGAGAGCAACAGAGACTGGTTTTCCGCGAAGAAATGGGCGTTGCGGTAGCCTTTACCCACCGACGCACGCAACGACAAATCCTTGGTCACCTGCCACTTGGCATGAACGCGGGGCGTCCAGAAGAGCTGCGAATTATTCACCAAGACGAAAGCATCCTGTTTGTCTCTGACGCGATTGTAGTCCAGACGCATACCCGCCGTTAACACCAATTTAGGGTCCAGAATGTAGGCATATTCAGCAAAAACGCCGGGAATCAGGTCGTGATGGTGAGGTCTGTTATAATACAACATATCCCACCTATCCTCATAAAGTTCGTTCAGACAATCGTATTGAAAGCTGGCTCCGGCGGTCAACTTATGATGATCGCCTTCACCGAACTTATTGGAATACAAAATGTTGGCATATACGCTATACTGATTCCCATTATACAATGTGCCATCTGCGTACCATGAATTCAGCCAATGCCCTGTAAAAGAGACAATAGTTCCGATACTCTCGTGTTCACCCTTGAGCAAAAAACCGTTCTTGGTAATAAAATCCACCCTTTTGTTATCAGCGGTGAAGCCATACGTAAGAATAGCCAGCGAAGGGTCACTCGGTTGAAAGTTCATCTGCCCGCCGAAACGGTTGTCCCAAATGAAATCAATCATCGTACGGCCTTCCACAACGGGGGATTTGTAATCCCAACGGTTCATCACCTGCGCCTGGCGACTACGCGGCGCATCCATGAAACCGTCGTGGTTCATATCCGTTTTGAAGAACTGGTCGCCAAGGAAAATCAGGAAATTGGTGCTCACTTTCTCATCCTTGCCCACAGGGATGCGGGTGTTCATAGACAGCTCTCCCCTACCCATACTGTTGGCGTAGAAATTCATGAAGAACTTCTCCAAATTGGTTTCCGGCTTCTTGTAGTCGATATTGATTTGCCCGGTGATAGCCTCAAAACCGTTGACCACAGAGGAGGTTCCCTTCGACAGGCTGATGGATTCCATCCACGAGCCAGGCACGAAACCGAGTCCGAACTGTTGCGACAACATGCGGATATAGGGTACATTTTCGAGCAGAATCTGGCTGTATTTACCCGCCAAGCCGAGCATGGAGATCTGTCGGGCACCACTCACGGCATCGGCGAATTCAGCATCTATCGCAATGCTGCTCTCGAAGCTCTCCGCCAAGTTACAACAAGCAGCGCGTCGCAGTCCTTCTGTGCTAATAATCTGCGTCAGAATCGGTTGCACGGAGATATAGGAGCCGTCGCGGGCCACGATACTCACCTCGTTCAGGTTGTGGGCGGTGGTCAGAAAGACGGTGATGTAGTTCTGTCCGCGCGGAATCACCACGGTGTCAGGCACAAACGTCGGGAACGAGATGACCAGCGTATCGGTCTTCGTGCGGTTCAGCGTGAATTTGCCGTCCACCCCCGTGTGAGCACCAATGCTGGTATGCAACCACTGCACCGCCGCATTCGCCACACTCACGGTATCCCCGTTCTCACTAACCTGAAACACCTTGCCCGTCAACGTAGACTGGGCAACTCCCAGCCCAAACAGGCACAATAACACCCCTAACAATCCAATTCTCCGCATAACTTCTAACTACTAACTACTAACTACTAACTGCTAACTACTAACTACTAACTGCTAACTACTAACTGCTAACTACTCATTGAGCATCGTGTTGTCCACCGGCAATATAATCCAGCAGACAATGTAAAACCAGAATCCCACCGTGCCGCACAACAGCATCAGCACGAAAAGGATGCGAAAGATGTTGGAATCGACGTCGAAATAGTTGCCTAAACCGCCGCAAATGCCCGCGATTTTGGCGTCCGTTCTGCTTCTCATTAATGTTTTGTGAGCCATAATTATTGTTTTTTATAACAGGCTGCAAATATACATAATCTTTTTTGCCACCTGGTTGCAAAAACGCAAAGAAAAAAAAAACGCCCCGCGAAGTTCAAGTCGCAGGGCGTAGAGAATCCAACTATTAGGATATTAGTCGCGGAGACAACGTACAGAGAATGCAGAGAATTTGTTGTTACCATTGCGACCCACGATGGTCGTGCCATAGAACAAAGAAAAATACCATGCTTCGCCCTCTTCTTCATAGTCTGTTGAGCTCCAAATGAAAGAGACGGAGCCGAAACCACTGTAAGAACCGATATAATAGCCAGAGGGGCGAACGGAAAATCCCGTAGCGTTATTGGAACTCTGGTTATAACCCACTGAGCAATCATAGATATTCTGAACCCACCCTGAATTATCGGCCAAAGCTTTGGCAATTTTTGTACTATCTCCTCCGCAAATATACTCACTTTGGCTGCTAACATAATCGATCAACTGGGTCCATTCCGCATTACTTGGCACATGCCAACCAGTGGGACAAATGCCCTGCACCCCGCTCGGATTGGCATTGCTGGAAACGCCAGTCCGCATCACAGCCTTCCAGTTGTAAAGGTAACCGTGGGTCTCTACATTCATAGAGTTATTGTCAGGCTTGTATCTGTAAGGAATTGTTGTACTCGTGGTTACACCTTGAGAAATGGCTGTTCCATCAGCATAGTGAGAGGTACGCAAATTCTCTTTCATCCAGCATTGGTTGCCGATTTGCACGGTACTATAAACATTCCCATCATAGTCTGTAAGGGGACTTGTCATACCCGGACAAGAGACCACAGGGGTTGTATCATGCAACTCGTGAATGTGATTTTCCACAGAATCGATTCTATGGTCCAATGAGTCAAACAGTTGCTGAACTTCCGCCAAAGTTGCATAACCAATATTGTTCAGTGAATCAAGCAGTTGCTGCATCTCAGCCCAAGTCACATAACCGGCATCGTTCGTGAATGCCGACACATTGGCGGGCACCACAGGAATTTCAGGCAAATCCGTCAAGTCGTTGTAGCTACCGCTAAACCCGTTGCCAGCCGACTGAGCATAGAGTGCATACGGCACACTCAGCAGCTGCTGGGAGCTGACAATAGAGTAATTATTTCCGCCGTTAGGGTCAACAGCAACTTCAAGGAAAAACGGTCCGTTGGGCCATTCGATAAGGGAAAAATCACCATGAAGGACATAGCCTCCACCTATGGTGAGGGTCATTAGTCCATTTTCATTAGTGTGAACGACATGCGATTCGGAATAAACCGCAGTGCCTGTTCCTGGAGCTGCACCTTGAACAATGGTTACACGAGCACTTACATGTGCATCGGCAACCAGTGAACCACTAACACCTCTGACTACTGCTTGATAAGTGAACCTCTCTGGAGATTGTGCCATCATAGTAAACGCACAAAAGAGGAAAATTGCAAAAAATAGTACTTTTTTATGCATAACTATTGAATTTTAGATTGTTCTTATAAAGTTCCCAATCCTTGAACCAGCCGGTCGATGTCGCCCGCCCCGATGGTGAGCAGCACGTCAGGCCGATGAGTTTGAAGATAGGGTAACAATTCTGCTTTTTGAAGCAATCGTTTATTGGGATTGCGCATCTTACGCAACAAAAATTCGGAATCAATGCCTGCTATCGGCTTCTCCCGTGCGGGATAAATCGGAAGCAAAATCGGGATGTCGAGCAGGTCGAGCACCGCAGCGAAATCGTCGGCGAAGTCGCGGGTGCGGGTGTAGAGGTGCGGCTGGAACACCCCGCAGATCACCTTTCCGGGGTAGATCTCACGCACCGCCGTGATGAAAGAGCGCATCTCGTTGGGATGGTGCGCATAATCGTCGATATAAACGAAATCGTCGCGACGAACGATATAGTCGAAACGGCGTTTCACCCCGGCGAAGGTGCTGATTTTCTGCCGGATGGTCTCCTCCGGCATATCGGGGAAAGCCTCCAACACGGCAGCAATGGCGGCGGTGGCATTCCATATGTTATATATACCATGCGCCGGCAACTGTAATCCCTTGATCTCGCCCTTCGGCGTGTACAGATCAAAGCAGGAGACCTCTTGCTGATATTCAATATTACAGGACCGATAGTCGCATAGGTCGCCACTACCGTAAATCTTTTTGTTGGGTTGTGAGATGTGTTGCTCCACCGCCTCGTGTACGAGCACGGTGCGGGAGGTCTGCGAAGCAAACTGCCGGAAGGCCCCGCGCAGGTCCTCCACATCGCGGTAGATGTCCAGATGGTCGGCATCCATAGAGGTGATAACGGATACTTCGGGATGCAAGGTCAGGAAGGAGCGGTCGAACTCGTCGGCCTCCACCACGGCGGTCTGCGGGTTGGGGGAACAGACGTAGTTGTCGTTCAGGTTTTTGGCAATACCGCCGATGAAAGCGGCCATCGGTTGTTCCGGCCAAAGGAGATGGGCGATCATCGAGGTGGTGGTGGTCTTGCCGTGTGTGCCCGCCACTGCCAAGGTCTTCAGCTCGTCGGTGATGTGTCCGAGTACCTGCGAACGCTTGTACATCGGAAGACCTTTCTCCACAAAATATTGGTATTCAACGAAATCTTTCGGAACAGCAGGCGTCACCACCACAAATTCCACCTTTTCGGGAATCCGGGTCAAATCGCCTTCGAAGTGGATTTCCGCCCCCTTGCGTTGCAACATCTCGGTGACCGGCGACGGGGTCAAGTCGTATCCATACACTTTGTCGCCGAGCTGCAGGAAATACTGCGCCAGCGCACTCATACCGATGCCGCCAATGCCCAAAAAGTAGATGTTTCTATTTCTCATAAATCAGAAAAACGGTTCTGCGGTTCTTGGCGCGCCCTGCCTCCGTACTGTTGTCAGCAATGGGCGTCGTCTCACCATATCCCTTGTATCTCAATCGGTTGGCAGGAATTCCCTGCGAAACCACATAATCATACACCGACTTGGCGCGGTGCTCAGACAACCGCAGGTTATCTTCGTCCCGACCGATATTGTCGGTATGTCCCTGAATCTCCACCTTTACGGTGGGATTCTCTTTCAAAAACTCAATGAAGAGCGCCAACAGCATCTTCGATTCCGAAGTCAGACTGAAGTCGTTGGTCTCATAGTAAATGTCGCGAAGGTCGCACACTTTGCCGGTCTCCACGGCCTTCACTTCGGCATCTTTCTCAATCACCTCCTCCGTAATCTCTTCCGGTTTGATAATCTGGGTGTCAAACGAATAACCCTCCTTCTTCACATTCACGATGAGCGGTTGGGGATTTTCGTGGTTCACCTCGGCGGCGACGGCATACTTGCCTTGGGCCGCACTCACAATACCCGTGGAAATCACATTGGCGTTAGTGTCGCGAATCTCGACCACCGCATTCTCCAAATCGCCCTCGTCGGCCGTCACCTTGCCCTTCACAATGACCATCGTGTGGGGGCGTGCCTCCTCATACAGCTCGAACTGGTAGATGTTCCAGTCCTTGTCGCCATAGTTGTTGGAGGAGAAGTAGCCGGTTTTACCATCCAGACTCACGAAGAAATCAACCTCGTCGTTCTCAGTGTTGATAGGCGAGCCGATGTTGACAGGATCGCTCCACTGCCGTTTGCCGTCCATCTTGGAGTAGAAGATGTCCTGTCCGCCGAGTCCGTCGTGACCATTGGAGCTGAAGTAGAGCGTTTTGCTGTCGGTGTGGAGAAACGGCGACCGCTCGTTATATTCGGTATTGATGGTCGGTCCCATGTTGACGGGGTCGTTCCAGGATCCGTCGCTCTTGCGGGTGGCGTACCAGATGTCGGAACCGCCACGTCCACCCGGACGGTCGCTGGCGAAGAAGAGCACCCGTCCGTCGGAACTGAGCGAGGGTTGCGACTCCCAGCTGTCGTTGCGGTTGATTTTGCCCGGCAGCGGCTTCGGTTCAGACCACTCGTAGCCGTCGAACTCCGAATAGTAGAGGTCGTAGTTCGGATAGGTGCCGCCCGGCAGTTTCACCGTATGACGCTGTGTGAAAATCAGCAGGTCGTTGGTGAGGTTAATCGTCGGGCTCCCCTCCCCTTCCGCATTGTTGAACGGGGCGGGCAACATATCGCCTTCTCCAAACTGTCCGCCCTTCTTCTGGCTGCAACTGAAAAACTCGCGCAACACTTTGCCCTCTCCAAACGGGTTGCCGTCGGAGACATACTTGCGGCGGGTGAAGTAGAAGAGCTGTCCATCTGGAGAAAGCGTACCGAGATATTCGTCCGCAGAAGTGGAGATGTTGGGCACCGGGTGCGGATCGAAGGGCACGGGATGGTTGAGGATGTTATCGTAAAAAAGGGCTCTGCGATAAATATTCTTGGCCTCCCGGAGCTTATCCTCATCCTTGGGATCCGAGAAAAGGTCCGGATTGTCCACAATCACCCCCGCAAACTTCACCGCCTCGGGAAACATCTCGTTGTTGAAGGCCAGCTTCGCTGCGTATAGATTATGGAACGGCTTGTAGAAGGGACAAACATCGTAAATCCGGTTGAAAGCGGCCATCGCTTTCGTCACGTCCGACCGGTCTTTTCGTCTGGAAATAAACTGATTAGCTTCAAGTGGATAGTAGTAACCCATCGCATAAAAGTAGTTCACGTCTAAATATTCAGGATGGTCGGACAAAATCTCTTCATAAAGCTCGTAGGCTTCCTCTTTCTTCCCGGATTTTTGAAAATCCCGTGCCTTTTTGAAGATTTTCTCGCTGTTTTTGTCCATAGTCTGCTTGCACGGGTCATCATCCTGCGCGTAAGTCACGCAGGAGAATCCGAGGCATAGGATGAACAATATCAGCGAAAAGTTCCTCATTTCTATTGATGGTTTAAGGTTTAAGGTTTAGGGTTTAGGGTTTAGAGTTTAAGCGGAGAATAAACTATAAACCTTAAACTATAAACTAATTCTCTTTAATAACGGTTTCGGCGGCCTCAATGATCTTGATGAAATCATCGGGTTTGAGGGATGCGCCGCCGATCAGGCCGCCGTCCACATCGGGTTGGCTGAAGAGTTCGAGGGCGTTCTTGCCGTTGCAGCTGCCACCGTAGAGAATGTAGGTGAAGACAGCCATTTCGGTGCCGAACTTCTTCTCTATAAGGGAGCGGATGAAGGCGAGCATCTCCTGTGCCTGTGCGGGAGTGGCGGTTTCGCCGGTGCCGATGGCCCAGATGGGCTCGTAGGCAATCATCGTGCGCTCCAACTCCTCAGCGGTGAGCGTGCAGATGGTGGATTCGATCTGTTTCTGAACCACTTCAAAATGCTTGCCAGCCTTGCGCTCTTCCAGCGTTTCACCGCAGCACATCACGGGGACGATGTCGTTGTCCAGCAGACGGTGCATCTTCTTGAGCACGATTTCGTCGGTCTCGCCGAAGTATTTGCGACGTTCGGAGTGGCCCACAATGCAAAAGTCGACCTCCATAGAAGCCAACATCTCAGCGGAAACCTCGCCCGTGTAGGCGCCGTTTTCGAACTCGCTCACATTCTGCAAGCCAGCATAGAAGCGGCTGTCTTCGAGACTTGCGTGGTCGGTCACCAGCTCGGCATAAACGGCGGGCGGACAAAGCACAACCTCCGTTTGAAGCTGATAGTCTGCAAGCTCTTCTTCAATTGTGGTGATAAGGTCTTCTGCTTCTTCGAAGTCCTTGTTCATTTTCCAGTTTCCAATAACGATTTTCGGTTTCATTTTTCAAAATTTTTATTTGTACTACTTTTATTCTACTTTAGCCACTTTGATATCCTCCACATTGAGGCGGACCTTCAGCCATTCCACCAGCTTTTTCTCTGATTCAGGATGGTGGCGACCGTCTTTCCAACTCAAGTAGACGACCGGCATACGACTGTGTTCCAGCGTTTTAGTATCGTAGCAGTTCATCTCCGAGATGGCAATCGTCTGCAAATCGGGATACTGCGTGTGAATCTCGCGAATCAGCTGCTCGGTTTTCTCGGAGAAGCCGCCCGTACGTTCGAGCTGCACCTGCATCTGCTCGATGATAGAATCCTTCTGCGCTATCACCGCGTCTTTCTTGTCGATGATATCCTCAATCACCTGATTCTGTTGCGTGATGTCAAGGATGTTCTCAGTCTGCTTGACCATCAATTTGGCGCGTTCGAGACCGTAGTCTGTCCGCATGACCGTCTGAATCCGGTTGATATCCTCCAAGGTGAGCGGTTTTCCGATAACACGCAACGTGATGGTCTGCTCTTTCTGGGAGTAGTCGGTTTGAAAGTCAATCAGTTGCACATTCTGAAAATGCGGAGTCTGCTGGATTTCGTTCACAAACTTGACAGTCTGTGATTTGAAGGCCGTTTCGCGCACGAGGTTAATGGCCATAAAGACACTGGGTATCATTACCAGAATGGCAAACAGGTAGATCATCCGCCGCACAGCGATGAGCCGTTTGTCGCTCAGGTATCTCTTCTGCGGGAAACCGAGGAAGCGCACCATGATGAAGGTGGCCAACGCGATGAAGAAGGAGTTGATGAAGAAGAGGTAGAGGGCGCCGCCGAAGAATCGGGGTTGCCAAGTAGCGAATCCGTAGCCGGCGGTACAGAGAGGCGGCATCAACGCAGTGGCAATGGCCACACCGGAGATCACCGTGAAAGGCTGGCTTTTGCGCGACATGGCCACAATGCCCGCCAAACCGCCGAAGAAGGCGATAATGACGTCGTAGGTCGTGGGACGCGTGCGCGCCAACAGCTCCGAACCGTACTCGTTCAAGGGTGAAACAAGGAAGTACAGCGTAGAGGTTATCAAGCTGATAATCACCATAATGAGGAAGTTGCGCAACGACTTGCGCAGCAACTCCTCGTCGAGAATGCCGATGGAGAGTCCAACCCCGTTGATGGGCCCCATGATGGGCGAAATCAACATGGCGCCGATGATGACCGCCGTGGAGTTGACGTTCAACCCGACGGAAGCCACAATGATGGCGAAAGCAAGCACCCACAAGTTCACCCCGCGGAATTCCACACTCGCAGAGATGGAGCTCACCGTGGTCTCATAGTCGGTGTCATCCTTCAAGTGGGTGAATTCCAGCACAGCGTACCAGAACTTGCGCATCCGCACATATAACGGACTATATTTCCTGGTCGGGGTGGGTTCTTCCGTTTTGGGGGTTTCTTCTTCCATTGGATGGGTTTGCTTGTTTGTTGTTGTAGAGACGATGTGCACATCGTCTCTACCGGCGGCCCCACATTACGCTCCTTCGTCGCTTATGTGGGGTTAATTGCACTTCGTGCGTCTTGCCTCTTCGAGGCTGCTCAAGGAATTATTTTTTCAATAAATCAAGTATATCATCAACTGACAGCGAATTTTGCTCACCCGTCTGCATGTTTTTGAGCGTATAAATGCCGGCATTGCGTTCATTCTCGCCAGCCATAATGACATAAGGGATGCCTTTGGCGTTGGCATAGTTCATCTGCTTGCCGATCTTGGCCTTGTCGGGGTAGATTTCGGCGGGAATGTTGGCATCGCGGAGGGCTTTCAGACCTTGCAGGGCGTAAATCTCGTCGTCGCCGCCGAAGTTGACGAACATGGCGGTGATGGGGGTGAGGATATGCTGCGGGAAGAGGTTGAGCTCGTTGAGCACGTCGTAGATGCGCTCGGCACCGTAGGAGATACCCACGCCCGACATATTCTTGAGTCCGAAGATGCCGGTGAGGTTGTCGTATCGACCGCCGCCGGAGATGCTGCCCATCGCCACGTCCGTCGCCTTGATTTCGAAGATGGCGCCGGTGTAGTAGTTCAGACCGCGGGCAAGCGTCACATCGATCTCTAAATTGGTGGCAATCTGCATCTTAGCCACATAATCCAACACCGTTCTCAGCTCAGCCACACCTTGAAGACCGATTTCGGAGCCGGCCAGCATCTGCTCCAACTTGCCGAGCACCTCCTCGTTGGAGAGTCCGCAGAGTTCAAACAGCGGCGCCATGCCGTTGATGGCCTCCTGCGAGATGCCGCGTTCCAGCATCTCGGCGCAGACGGCCTCGCGTCCTATTTTGTCGAGCTTGTCGAGCGCCACGCAGAGGTCGGTCACCAGGTCGGCGCAACAGAAGGTCTCCGCAATACCGCTGAGAATCTTGCGGTTGTTGATCTTCATAACGATATTGATGCCGAAGGCGCGGAACACCTCGTCGGTGATCTCCACCAGTTCGGCCTCGTTGAGCAGCGAGTTGCTGCCGATAATGTCGACGTCGCACTGGTAGAACTCGCGGTAGCGGCCCTTCTGCGGACGGTCGGCGCGCCACACGGGCTGCATCTGATAGCGCTTGAAGGGGAAGGTGAGCTCGTTTTGGTGCTGTACGATGAAACGGGCGAAGGGAACAGTCAGGTCGTAGCGCAGACCCTTCTCGCAAAGTTGCGCGGCCAGCTTGTTCGTGCTTTGCGTTTCATCCTGAAAATCAACACCTTTCGTAAAGTCACCGGAGTTGAGGATCTTGAACAACAGACGGTCGCCCTCCTCGCCGTATTTGCCCATGAGGGTGGAGAGGTTCTCCATGGCGGGGGTTTCGATCGGCAGACAAGCATGCTTGTGGAAGACGTTGCGGATGGTGTCGAAAATATAATTGCGCCGCATCATCTCGACGGGCGTGAAGTCTCTTGTACCTTTGGGAATAGAGGGTTTTACCATAAGCCTATACTATATTATAAAAACCTGCAAAAATACATTTTTTTTGATTGTCCTCCGCGATAATGGTCATGTATTCCGTAAAAATCTTATCTTCGCGGCATGAAATTATTAAAACATCAGATATGAAGAAATTATACGCTTTTGTGCTCAGCATCATCGTTTGCGGGATGGTCACCGCCCAGAATGTGACACCTCAGGAAGCCGCTACCGTGGCGCAACGCTTCCTCGAAAGCCAAGGGAAAACATTGGTGCGCTGCGCCAAAGTGATGGACAACGGGCAGGACAACCTGCTCTACATCTTCAACGCGGAAAACGCCTTCGTGGTGGTTTCCGGCGACCGAAGCGCACAACCCGTGCTGGCCTATATCGACCATCAACTCTACAATGAGAGCGATGTGGTGGCGCCGTTCCAGATGTGGATCGACCACTACGCCAACCAAATCGCGCAGCTCAAACGGGAGCACGTCGTGCAACCGCAGCCGGCAGCCCAGTGGGAGGCCATTCTCACAGACGGCTCCTCGTTCCGCACGGGTGACAGTATCGCACCGCTGATGCTGTCGAGATGGGACCAGGGCAGCTATTACAACTACTACTGTCCGCGCGACCCAGCAGGACAAAACGGTCGTGTGGTGACCGGCTGCGTGGCCACAGCAATGGCGCAGCTTATGTACTACTTCCGCTTCCCTGAATCCGGCGTTGGAAGCTACTCCTACACCGACGAGAACTACGGGGTGCAATCGGTCGACTACGGCAACGCCCACTACGACTACAACGACATGTGCGACGTGCCCACCTGCCTCAACCCCGAGATTTCGAAGCTCATCTACCATTGCGGTGTGGGCGTCGATATGCACTACGGTCCCAACGGTTCCGGTATGACCAACCACAGTGCGGCACAGGTTATGCGCACCTACTTCAAATACTCCCCCGAAACTGAATACCTCTTCCGCGATTCCACCGACCTCAACTGGGACAGCTTGATTGTCAGTCACTTGCAACGCCGCATCCCGATGTACTACGCTGGCTGGAGTCTTCCCAACATCAACGGACACGGTTTCATCTGCGACGGTTACAAGACGGTGAACGACGCCTACTACTTCCACTTCAACTTCGGCTGGAGTGGCTATATGGACGGCTATTTCTACACCAACTCGCTCTATGTCGGCTCCTCGAACTTCAACCTGGCGCAGGAGCTCATCATCAACGCCTACCCCGACACCACGCAATACACCTACCCCACCCCGCAGCCGCTGACCGGCAGCACGACCCTGACCGCACGCGAGGGCACCTTCACCGACGGCGGTCTGGACTACGAGAACTGTCCGCCCGGAATGAACTACACCTGGCACATCGCACCCGCTGTGAGCAACCTCACCCACGTCACCCTCACTCTCCACTATGACCTTGCCGCAGGTGACACGCTGTGGATCACCAACCCCAACGTGAACACTTTCCAGATGCGCACTGCCGACACGGGCACGCTGAATGTCAATTGGGGCACCTCTGAACTGACGGTAAACCTCATCACTCATTCAGCGGAAAGCGCCGGATTCAGGGCACATTACACCGCCTATCAGGAGACTTTCTGTTCGAAAACAAAGACTTTCAGCAGTGTTACAGGGCATATTGAGGACGGCAGCGGTACCGCCGACTATAACGACCTCTCCTTCTGCAAATTCAAGATCATTCTGGGTCAATACACCGCCATTTCCGTACATATCAACTCCATCGACCTTGAAGAAGGCCATGATTTCCTGAGTTTCTATGACAACTCCATAAGCGAGGCCAACCATTATCTCACCCTGACAGGTCAACTTACCGACACCAATATTGTATTCGATACCAGACGGTTATTGATCTATTTGGAAACGAACGAGACCGTCACCGCAGATGGATTCAGTCTGGACTACGAAGGCGGGCATGTAGGCATTGACGACTACGACAACGCCCTGAACCTCTACCCCAACCCCGCGAACGACCGCGTGGTTCTCGATTGCGCCGAGCCTATCCGCAGTGTGGAGATCCGCAACGCGGAGGGTCGCATCGTCTATGCAGGCACCCTCGAGACTGATCGTACCGAAATCCGTATCGAGCAGCTGCCCGCCGGCATCTACCTGCTGACCGCGCGCACCGAGACGAGCGTCATCACCAAGAAAATCGTCAAGATTTAGACATAAAACCTCTCCGGCAATCATTTACCCAAGAAAACAATTTATGGACAGAAGCAGAAAGACCTTTCAGGAGAACTTGCGTCGGCATTTTGGTTTTGAGCCGACCGAGAGTCAGGCGGAAGCCATGGACCAACTCGCCGACTTCATCTACGGAAAAGGCGACAACTTCCTATTCCAACTCACCGGTTACGCCGGCACCGGCAAAACCAGCTTGGTGAGTGCCCTCGTGAAGGCGCTCACCGATATCGGGGTGCACATAGTGATGCTAGCGCCCACGGGCCGTGCCGCCAAAGTGTTGTCACAATATGCCGGACGCAAAGCCTACACCATCCACAAATGGATTTACCGTGTATCGAGCAAGGAGGGCATCCGCCGCTTTGTGCGCCGCGAGAACAAAGACAGCCACACCCTCTTCATTGTGGATGAGGCCTCGATGATTTCCGCACAGGGCAGTCTCAACGACCTAATCGGCAACAGCCTGCTGGACGACCTGATGGAGTTCGTCTATCTCGGAGACAGCAACCGGATGCTCTTTGTGGGCGACGACGCGCAGTTGCCACCGGTACACGCGGATGAGAGTCCCGCCCTCGACGCCTCCTATCTTCGCAACGCCTACGACGTGCAGGTCTTCGGAGCGCGGCTTACCGACGTAGTGCGGCAGTCGCTCGACTCCGGCATCCTCTACAACGCGACCAAGGTGCGCGACAAGATCAACGCCGGCGATTACACCTTTCCGTTGTTCAGCGGGCAGAAGTTCGAGGATTTCCGGCGGATTGACGGCGGCGAGATGGAGGAGCTGCTCAACAAGCTCTATAACGACCACGACAGCGACGAAATCGTGTTGGTGACGCGTTCCAACAAGCGGGCGTTCCTCTTCAACAACGCGGTGAGAAGCAGGGTGCTGTTTCGCGAAAACGTCATTGCCACAGGCGATTACATCATGGCGGTGAAGAACAACTACTACTGGCTCGACGAGCTTTCGGAAGCCGGCTTCTTAGCCAATGGCGACATTATGGAGATTATGTCCATCAACAAGCAGCAGGAGCTCTACGGCTTCCACTTCGCCGACATCACCGCCCGGCTGTGCGACTATCCGGAGCATCCCTACGTGGACATGAAAATCATCTTGGAGAGTCTGGACTGCGACGGTCCCTCTCTGTCGCACGAAGCCAACCAGAAACTCTATCAAGCGGTGGCGGAAGACTATATGGATATTGTCAACCCGAGGGCGCGGTTCCTGAAGATCAAGGAAGACCCCTACTTGAACGCCGTGCAGGTGAAGTTCGCCTACGCGCTGACCTGCCACAAGACGCAGGGCGGCCAGTGGAGTCACGTGCTCATCGACCAAGGTTTCCTTCCCGACAACACCATCGACAAGGAATATCTCCGCTGGATGTACACTGCCGTCACCAGAAGTACACAATACGTCTATTTGCTGAACTTTTGCGACGAAGCTTTTGAGCAGTTATAAAAAGTTATCAACACGACGAGATATTAAAGATTTTAAATCGTATTTTTGCTGCAGGTTTACTTTAAGAAAATTCGAGTTAAAAATCATCATTCATTCACAAAATCCATCTAAGTATGAAAAAGTCAGTACTTTTTATGCTGGCCTTGTTTGCACTCTGTTTTTCAGCAGTGCCATTGTCAGCACAGACGATTTGGGACGGCACCGCGGACGTTTCGTGGTATGACGCTTCCGAAACCTCGTTCGACATCTCCACGCCGGAACAGCTGGCGGGCGTGGCGCAGTTGGTGAACAACGGCACCACCTCGTTCAACGGCAAGACGCTGAACCTGACGGCCGACCTTTGGCTGAACAGCACGGGAGACTCCACCAACAACTGGGTGCCCATCGGCGGCGGTTCGCCCACAAGCGAGTCGCCAAGCACCGGCAGCGCCTTCAAGGGGAATTTCAACGGCCACGGCTATGCTATCTACAACCTCTACTGCGACAAGGGAAGCACCTTTCACGCCGGACTTTTCTGCGCGCTGGAGAATCCCTGCACGATTGACTCTTTGGTGCTTTACAACCCTGTGCTGAAGTCGCGGGGCATGATGGGCTGCATCACGGGCTATCCCAGAGGCAGCAGCTCGGTCTACATCCGTCACTGTCTGGTGGTGAACGCCCGCATTGAGGGCGAGAACAGCAACGGCAGCAATAACATCGGCGGCATCTGCGGCGCAACCTATCCGAACAGCGGCAGCACCTACATCCAGAATTGCGGCGTCACCGGCTCTATCACCGGCTACTACCCTGCCGGTATAGCGGGCAACGCCGAACGTTCCTACATCACCAACGCCTATTTTGCAGGCACACTCTTCTCTTACGGCACGAACTTCGGCGGTATTACTGCGCACGCTGGCAACCGCACGAACTGCTACTCCTACACCGAAGTGCTGAGTTCCACCACGCAATCTTCTGCCTCCTCCCACGGCACGCAAGTGACGCAGGCGGAGATGCAGTCCGACAGCATGATCACGCTCCTTGGCGAGGCCTTCACTGCCGACCCTGGTGTGAATAGCGGCTACCCGGTGCTCTCCTATATGTTCGGCATCAAAGCCTCCTCCGACAACTTATGTGCGGGCGAATCGGTCACGCTGAGCGCCTACGGTTACGACTCCTACTACTGGAGCAACGGCTCGACTTCTGAAACCATTACGGATTATCCGACCACAACGACCACCTACAGCGTTACGGGTACGCTCGGAAGCTTAACCCACACGCACGAAGTCACCGTTACCGTCTATCCGCAGGCGGTGATCAATACCACCATCGCAGCTTCTTCCGACGGGCTGGTTCACGGCACGGTATCCCAACCGACCGCCACGGTTCCTTGCGGAAGCTACGGAGACGTCACACTGACCGTCTATCCAGACAACGGTTGGCGCGTGGCGAGCGTCTATGTGGACGGCACACAAACTTACGGCGAGTTCACCTACGGCCCCGCTGACATCATAGTGACCTCTGGCGGCACCATCACCGAAGTGGTGGTCAACCTCACCGATGCCCTCACCTGTACACACGTACACAACCTTTCCGTCACCAACCTCAACGGCACCAACGCCACGGTCACCTGGACGGCCCACGACAACGGCGAGCTTTCGGAATACCACGTTATATTGCACGAGAATGCGACGGGTGTTGAATCGGAATTCACCACCGACGGGCTCAGCTACCTGCTGATGGGGTTGTCGGAGAACACCTCCTACACTGTCGGCGTATACACCTTCTGCACAGATGGTTACGGCAGCGACACGGTGTACAAGAATTTCGTCACGCCCTGTAATTCTCCGATTTCCGTAACCGTGGGAGAAGGAACTTCCAGCACTCATGGCAACTATTTCCCGACACAGACCTACTACAACTACTCTTACACCCAACAAATCATCCCCGCTTCACAGCTGAACAACGAAGCCCAGGATTTCAGCTCGCTCGCCTTCCAATACTTCCTCTCCACCTCACTGACCCGCAATCTGGACATCTATCTGGCTCATGTGCCCGACACTTTGGACCTCTCCGACGGATGGGTACTTCCTTCCGCCGACAACAACATCACCTTCACGCAGGTATTTTCCGGACAAGTGGCGCTGAACAATTCCGGGACCGACTACTGGTTCGAATTCCCGTTCAGCCAGAGCTTCACCTACAACGGCAGCGACAACATCCTTGTCGCCGTGTTGGACCATACGGGCAGCTTTTCCAATAGTAGCAGCAAATTCTACACGCACAACGACGCCAACACGGCCAACATGTCACGTTATGTGTATCGCGACGCCTCCACCTACGATCCATTGGCTCCTGATCAGGCCGGTACGCTGTCGAGCAACGTCAACAACATCCGTTTCATCTATTGCGACATGAGCAGCTGTATTCGTCCGAACACGCTGGCCGTGAGCAATGTGGATGCCTCCTCCGCCGAGATTTCTTGGTTCAACCCCAATTCCACGCAAAATGCCGAGATTGAGTACAGAGCCAGCGGCGAGACGGACTGGACACCCGCAGGAACCACTTCCGGTTCCACCTACACCCTTTACGGTTTAGAGGGCAACACGGTGTACCAAGTGCGTGTGCGCGCCCTCTGCGGCGGCAACGACGTGAGCCTTTGGACGGATGCGGTGAGCTTCCGCACCGAATGCGAAGCGCTTTGGGAATTGCCCTACACCCAGAATTTTGACGGAAACGACCACTACGGTTCCGGCGAGGATGCCTACATCTATTGTTGGGATCGCTACACCAACAACCCTAGCAGTCCAGTATATTATAGCACCAGTAGTTCCGCCCACTCTCTGTCTGGCATGTTGAGATTCGACGACGGTTCCAATGTCACCAACATTGCCATCATGCCGAAAGTGGATGAGAGCATCTACTTGAACGAACTGCAAATCTCTTTCTGGGTGAAAAACACGTCAGCCTCCTCCACCGCCATCCTTGAGCTCGGTGTGATGACGGACAAAAATGATCCTACCACCTTCGAAACACTCGACACCATTCATCCCCAAGTGGTTAACCAGTACAATCTTATTGAATATTCTCTGGCAAATTACACTGGAAACGGTCAATACATCGCTTTCCGTGCCAGCAACGGCAACGGCGGCAACAACCTCCGTCTGGATGACGTGACCTTGGATTACATCCCGGTTTGTGCGCATCCTGTCGATTTGGCGGTAGATGCTGTAACTTCCGAAACGGTCACCATCCATTGGTCGGAGGTCGGCACCGCAACAGAATGGATGGTCGAATACGGTCCTGTTGGTTTTGAGCCCGGCAGCGGCACCTCTGAGACCGTCTACGACACTTCGCATACCATTTACGGTCTGAACCCGAACACCGAATACGACCTCTACGTCTGGTCTGACTGCGGTGTCGGATTCGTCAGCACGCCCGTCAGCGTCTCCTTCCGCACCGACTGCGGTCCGATTGTGACACTGCCTTATTCCGAGAACTTTGAGACTGGCATTTACGCCACCTCACAAGACAACTATATCCTCTGTTGGAGCCGTTTCGCTTCCGATCCGGCGCACTACGTCTATGTTCCCAGCAACACCTACGCCCACAGCGGCACGCACTTCCTGGACTTCCACCACACCACCAACTGCTACAACATCGCTATCGCTCCCGAGTTGGACCAAAGCTTTGACGTGAGCCAGCTGATGGTCAACTTCTGGGCTTGCCGAACCGGTTCGAGCGGCACGCTGGAGGTGGGTGTAATGACCGACAAGGACGTGGATTCCACTTTCGTGCCGGTCGACACCATCGACCTCTCCGCCATGAACACTTACGCTTACGCTGAGCAATTCGTGAGTTTCGGCAACTACCTAGGCTCAGGCAAGTACATCGCCTTCCGCGTCTCCAATGCCGCCAGCTGCGGTTACTACATCGACGACGTGACGGTTGATTACGAACCCTCCTGCTCGCCGATCAGCAGTTTGGAGGTGGACGACATTTCCGGCACTTCAGCGATCATCTCCTGGACAGCCGGACCGTTCGGCACGGTGGACAGCTATACCCTCGAATATTCCGAGTGCGGATTGGAGGCATAGACCACGGTGGACAACATCACGGCAACGACCTATCTGTTAGGCGGTTTGAACTACTCCACCTACTATGACGTGCGGGTGCGTCCGAACTGTGACAACAGCTACAGCGGCGAATGGGTGATGGAGACCTTCCGCACCAACTGTCTGGTGGGCGGCGACGTGACCATCGGCGACGGTACCGCCACCAACAGCTATCTCCCCTCATACAGCACCTACAACTATTCTTATACGCAGCAGCTCTTCCTTGCCGAGGAGATGGGCGGCACACCGAGAAGCATCGAGTCGGTGACGTTCGAAAAGGTGGCCGGCAGTGTGGACCGCACATTGAAGATCTATCTGATGCACACCTCCGAAACCAGCGCCTCCAGCTGGATTGACGCCACAAGCGCAACGCTGGTGTTCGATACCGCGCAATCGCTACAAAACGGCTTCAACACCTTCCAGTTCTCCACCCCGTTCCAATACAACGGTGCGGACAACCTGCTGTTGATTGTGCTGGACATGACGGGCAGCTGGCAATCGGGCAACACCTGGCGCACGCACACGGCCCCGTTCACCGCATCTCGATACATCTATCAGGATGCCAGTGCCTATAGCACCACCACAACGCCCTCCAGCGGCAATGGCGGAAGTACCACCAGCCGTAACAACGTCATCTTCGGCTCACCGTGCGACACCACCACGACCTGTGTGGCGCCGAACATCAACATCACCGGCATCACCAGCGACGGCGCGACGGTGAACTGGGTGCCCGGCTATCAGGAATCCGCTTGGGAGATGGAGTATCGTCCCATGGCCGACACCAACTGGGTGAGTATGGGCATGGTAACCTCCATGTCGGAAATCATTACCGGTTTGATCGCCAACACCGCCTACAAGGTGCGCATGCGTTCCGTTTGTGGCGGTGGCGAGTACAGCTTCTGGAGCGAGGCCAACTTCACCACGGCCTGCGGTGCCTTCACAGTGACTCAGGCCAATCCGTGGTATGAAGACTTCGAAGGCTACACCAGCGCCGAATTCGTATGCTGGGAGACGCCGATCACCTACGTCAACGGCAGTAGCTTCTATCCTTACGTCCTCCGGAACTACGGTGAAGCCGCGCACTCCGGTGGCAATACCGCCGAGTTCAAGGGCTACACCAATATGCTGGTGCTGCCTGAGTTCACCAACGACATCCACGAGCTGCGCATGTCCTTCTGGGCCACCCAATTCGGTAGCGGCACCACCAGCGCGATTGTGGGTGTGATTTCCGACATCAACGACACGGCCACCTTCGAGCCGCTGGGCGATGCCGGTACCCCCGGACCTCGCGGTTCCTCTGCCGGCGGCAACGGTGCCTTCATGGGACCGTTCGACTTCAACAACGTGCAAGCCACTTCCGGCAGAATCGCGCTCCTTTACACGGGTTCCAACACCTCTTCCGGCTGGAACATGGACGACTTCACCGTGTCGATTATTCCGCAATGTTCGGCTCCCGCGCACAACTCCGTTACTGTGACCAACGTGACCGACAACAGTGCCGAAGTCTCCTTCCTCGACGACGATGCCAGCCACTCGGCGTGGGTCATCTTCTATCGTGAAGCGGGTTCCTCGAATTCTTGGAGCTCCTTGAACGTCACCTCCACCTTGGGCAACCTTCTCTCCGGTCTCCTTCCCAACACCACTTACGAGGTGTATGTGGCTACACTGTGCAACGGCACTATCGGTGACGATCAGACCAACACCGTCACCTTCACCACGACCACGATCGCGGCCACGCTGCCCTACACCACCGATTTCGAGGACGCCACCGACAACCTGCAATGGGGCATTCTCAACGGCACGCAGACCAACAAATGGTACATTGGCGAGCCTACCGACGCCACCAGTGACGTGAACACCACGATTGGCGGCTCGAACGGTTTGTACATCTCCAACGATGGCGGCGTTTCGAACACCTACCAAGGCACGGAAACGCGCGTGTATGCATATCGTGACATCTTGGTTCCCAACGGCACTACCGAACTGCAGCTCTCCTTCGACTGGAAGGCGCAAGGCGGCTCCAACCATTATGAGTTCCTGCGTGTTTACTGGCTGGATCCTTCCGTAGTGAACCTCACCCCCGGCAGCAATCCGCCGACCGTGAACGGAGTCAACTACGACGCAGCGGGTCAGCCCGGCAACTACGGCTCCGGCGGCGAGCACTGGCTGTCGTTACAGAGCACTTGGCAGCATCAGGAGATGATGATCACCTCCGACCAGTTCCCGGAGATGGGCAACGGCGACAGAGTCTACCGTTTGGTGTTCCACTGGAGAAACACCAGCTACAACAGCAACCCACCGGCGGCTGTCGACAACATCGAGTTGTCTGTACCCGTGATCGAGCCTTGCGAAACACCCACTAATTTGGCCGTGGGCAGCATCACGCAGAACGAAGCCACAGCCACTTGGACGCCCGGCGGTTCCGAATCGGCCTGGATTGTGCAGTACAAGGCCGCTTCCGCCACAAACTGGACGCCTGTTGCCGCCACGGTAAACAGCTACACGATGACGGGATTGACGGCCAACACCCAGTATCAGGTTCGTGTGCAATCGGCTTGCAGCGACGGCACTGCCAGCCCATGGACAGAACCCGTCACCTTCACCACCCTGCCGGAGGACACGCCAGAGCCGTGCGAAACCCCGACGGATCTCGTTGCGTTAGACGTCACCTCGTCCACAATAACTTTCACATGGACAGATCATTCTGATTCTTACAGTTGGAACATTATGTGGACTTGGGACGCCACTTTAGCAGGTCCAGTCCCCACGTCTAACAAACCTTATACCATGCAGGATCTGCATCCTAACACCACTTATACCATCCGCGTACAAACTATTTGCGCCGGGATTGGTGAAAGTGGATGGTCTGAACCTCTGACCGTTACGACATTAGGTGTTGGCATTGACGATCACCTGCTCAACAGCATCAACCTCTTCCCGAACCCTGCCAACGACATTATCAATGTACAATGTACAATGAACAATGTACAGGTGGAGGCATTGGAGGTGTTTGACGTATACGGTAAGTTGATCAACACCGTAGAGACGGTGTGCACACCGTCTCTACAGACGCAAATCAACGTCTCCGGATTGGCCGCGGGTATGTATTTTGTGCGCGTGACGACCGAAGAGGGCGTTGTGACGAAATCATTTGTGAAGAAATAATTCCATAACTCATAATTCATAATTGTGATGAGCCGTTGCCGATGAGCGACGGCTCATTTTATACAACAGAACCCCCATTTCATACAATAGCCGACGCAACGGCGCGAGGCGGGTGCGCGGAAGAGGTATTTTTGCCGCAAAAAATCAAGCAAAAATATCGTAAGTATGAAAAACCGACCATTAACCCTTTTGATTTTGGCGCTGATGCCTATGATGTTCTGCCACGCGCAGACTAAAACCTCCTCCACAGAGTCCTACCGCGACGATGCTTTCCTGAAGCTATTGGCTGACACCAGCGCCATCACTGAGGAGAGCCATCTCTCCGACGACGGCGACAACCCCTACGTCTATTACAGCCGCTTCTATAACCTGCTGCCTGCCGAAATCTCCTTCGCAGACGAGCAACTCAACAATATGCACGATTTCTACAATCTCTGTCTGATCGCGCGTGATTTCTTTTGCGGCTACGACACCTACTTCCGGGAATCGCACATGTCGGACGACGACAACAACACCGAATTGGTGAAAGCCTGGAAAGCCTCCGTGAAGCAGCTCCGCAACCAGCAGGTCTTTCACGACAGCACCGTGCAACAGCAATTTCAGAAAGTACTCGAAGAGGGAATCGACAGCTTTATCCAAAAGAGCGAAGACGAAGAGCTCCTGAAGCTGGACGATCTCTTCGAGCTTTTAACCCAATGGCACCCCATGAACAAAATCGAAGAAGAGGACGAAGATTCGGTGTGGACGGTCCTCCAAGAGAAGCTTCACCCTCAGAATTATATGCCGGACGGCTTCCACAACATTTACACGACCTACCTGGAGCACGAAGCCGCCCCAACGAAGGAAGAGATGGAAGATCTGTTCAAATGCTACCGATCGGCAGAGAACCTCAACCAAAAGTCCGCCTGTCTTTTCACCCTGATGGGAATCGGGACCATGAAATCTTTGGGACGCGACACGCTGGAAAGGTTCATCAAAGAGGCGGAAACACTCTTCGAATCAGCCGCTTACACCCCCATGCTTCCCTTACTTTGGCGCGCCTACCGATGTCTGTATAACGACACCTACTCCTGCCCGTCCAAAGACTGCTACATCTTCAACCAGCGGTACAACTACTATAGAAGACTCGTTGCCTACACCTATCTGCGCCACATCCAAGCCACTCAGGAAGACGAAATGGCGAAGTTCCAATACTTCTTCCACTGCTTCATGGACAACATCCTGAAAGAGGGAGAATACCTCTTTGGCAACCAAACCGCCGCAGAGGCCATCTACCTATTCTGGGAGGAAGGGGTGTTTTAATCGCTCAACATCCCTATTCCACTGACAAAGCGCAAACTATCCACCTCCGGCATCCTGCGACTTATCAAAAGTTATCAACAATTGGTATTTGATAAAATAATATTGTAACTTTGCAGCCTATATTTCAATAGAGTGCGATGCAGTCTATGTTTTGCCCTTGGCAAATACACTAAAATTAATTTTTGTATAACAAGTTATAAACAATATTTTTCACCAAATTATTAAGTTATGAAAAGAATTTTACTATTGATGCTGACCCTGCTGACGCTCGGCTTCGCAGTTGCGCCTGTGTCGGCACAGAACACTCTCACGGTGGCTGACGGCTCGGCAACGAATGCCTACGTGCCATTCTACGGCTACTACCTTGACGAAGTCCAGCATACGCAGGTGATCTATCCTGAAAGCATGTTGACTGCCATGGTAGGCAATTCCATCATGGAAATGACCTTCTATTTGACATCAACACCTTCGTTCTCCTCCAACATCACTATCAGTTTGGGCATCTCCACTGATGCAACGTTCTCGTCCACCGCCTTTGACGCGACCACCACACTGACCTCCGTATATACGGGTGCCATCGTTATCAACAACAACGAGATGACGGTTGTTTTTGACGTGCCTTTCAGCTACACAGGCGGGAATCTTCTTTTCGACCTGACCAACACAACCGGTAACTGGACTAGCGCTACCTTCAACGGAGAAACCGCCACAGGAGCCAGCCTTAACGAGTATAATTCTTGGAGTGGAATTTCCCAGCGAGACTTCATTCCTAAGACCACATTCAGCTACGGCACACCTTCGCTCTGCGCGAAACCGATGAACGTGACTGCCTCCAACGCCACCACCAATTCAGCCGACATTGCTTGGCTTGGTGACGACAACGCTTCTTCCTACACTATTGAATATATGTTGTCCTCAGAGTCCGACTGGACGAATGCCCTGACGGAAACCTCCACCACTGCCTCAGTCACCTTGTACAACCTGCTGCCTTCTTCCACTTACAAAGTGCGTGTGCAGACCGTTTGCTCAGACAACACCTCCACCAACTGGTCATCCGTAGCCACCTTCCAGACCGAATGCGATGCCATCACCGTTACACAAACCGTTTCCTGGTTTGAAGACTTCGAAGGTTACCAAGGCAGCGGCGAGCAGCCGTTCCAGTGTTGGGCAACCCCGATTCACCCCAACGGTCCGTTTGTCTATTGCGGCTACAGCGCCTCCTGTCACTCTGGCTCCAACTCCGCTGAATTCAAAGGCAGCGAAAACATGCTGGTGTTGCCTCCCTTCACCAACGACATTCACGAATTGCGTCTCAGCTTCTGGGCTACGGCCACCACAGTGACTTTAGGTCAGGTCGAGGTCGGCGTGGTCACAGACCCTAACGACCCAACCACTTTCGAATTGGTGGGACTGGCTGGCACCCCCGGTCCGCGTGACGGTGTCGGCAACTTCATGGGACCGTTTGATTTCAACGGCGTGCAAGCCTCTTCCGGCAGAATTGCATTGCGTTATACCAACACCAACTCAACCGCATCCTGGAACCTCGACGACTTCACCGTGGAACTTTCACCTTCCTGCAACTCACCTGTGAAGACCAGCGTGACGGCCACCAATATCGACGGTCACAACGCCACCATCTCCTGGGTGGACAACGATCCGACCCACACTTCTTGGACACTATATTATAAGATGAATACCCAAACCGACCTCGACTGGCAGGCGGTGACGGTCAACTCCGACACTTTCTACACACTGTCAGGTCTCAACCCTGAAACCACTTATAACGTGTATGTGGTGACCAACTGCGACGGCACTCCCTCCACGGATGCCACCATCACCTACAACTTCACCACGCTGGTGGCTTGTCCCGCCCCTACCGCTGTGACAGCCTCTCCGGTTTACATCAACGACGCCACCATTACTTGGAACAGCACAGCCACCGCGTTCAATATTGAATATGGCGAGAGCGGCTTCACCCAGGGTTCCGGCACTACCGAGACTGCATACGGCAACACCATCACGTTGACCAACCTCAACGCTGAGACCAGCTACACCGTTTACGTACAAGCTGACTGCGGCACCGATGACGGCACTTCCCAATGGGCATCCGTCCAGTTCACTACGTTGCCTAGCTGTCCGAAGCCCACGCAAATCCACACCAGCAGCATCACAACCACATCGGCTGATCTGGAATGGACCGCTGGCTATCAAGAGTCTGAATGGGAATTGAGATACGGTGCTCAAGGTTTTAACCCCGATACCAGCTCAGTCAGCGAGATCGTGACCGGCACTCCGTACTTCCAACTGCAGAACCTGACCGCCAACACGCACTATGACGTGTACATCCGCGCCATCTGCTCCAGCAGCGACACCAGCGCATGGTCAAACCTCTACTCTTTCCTGACTCCTTGCGATGCAGCTCAGCTTCCTCTCGTCGAGAACTTCGACGGCTATCCTTCATGGTACTCCCCGGATTGCTGGCGCAAGTTTGAGGCTGGCAACTCTGGCAGCTATGTATCTTTCGGCGCCTATATTTTCAACGAGCAAGCTTACTCTGGCGACAAAGCTCTGAAACTGGTTGCCGGTTCATCCGCATCCGGTTACGCCCTACTCCGTCTGCCGGATCTCGACACTTATGACATCACCGGCCTTCAAGTGAAATTCATGGCTAAGAAGACTGCCGGCACTCGTCCGTTAATCGTGGGTGTCACCCCGGATTTCAACTCTGTGGACAGCATCGTTGTCTTGGGCAACTTCGCCGACCTGACCGGCGATTATGCAGAGAAAATCGTTTCTCTGGAGAACTATCCCGGCACCACCGGTTACATTGTGATCGGTCTTCCCGGAGGCTACAACAGCTCAGCTACCATTTATGTGGACGATGTGACTGTTGAAGCACGTCCCAACTGTATGTATCCCACCGATTTCACCGCCACGAGCACTAGTGAGACCTCTGTTACACTCTCTTGGACAGAGTTAGGCACATCACAAAGCTGGAACATCGAATATGGTCTTACAGGTTTTTCACACGGCGACGGCACCACGGAAGTTGTGACCGACTCCACCACCTACCTTGTTGAGAACCTCATGGAATCCACCGCTTACGACTTCTACGTGCAATCCAACTGTGGCGACATGGAGAGTCAATGGGTCGGTCCCATCACGGTGGTCACCAGCCAATACAACATGGCCGTTACGGGCAGCGACACCGTCACCACTTGCGGTATGATGATTTACGACGACGGCGGTGCAAACGGCGACTACAGCACCGATTGCAACAGCATCTTAGTGCTCTACCCTGCCACTCCCGGCACGATGATGATGCTTACGGGTACTTCCTACACCGAAAACAACTATGACTTCCTCAAGATTTACGACGGCGTTGGCACCGACGGCACACTGTTGGCCAACTATACCAATCAGCAAAATGTTTCCGTGATTTCCACCACCGGTCCGTTGACCATCCATTTCACCTCCGACTACACGGTAGTTAAATCCGGTTTTGAATTGATGGCCTCATGTGTGGCCTGCTTCCCGCCGAGCAATGTCGCTGCTTCCAACCCGACACTGGATGGCGCCACCATCACTTGGAGCGGCAACGCTGACAGCTACACTGTCTATCTGAGCGGTGCTATGTCAGGTGAATATTCCACCACCGACACCTTCTACGTCTTCTCTGGTCTGACCGGCAGCTCCACCTACAGCGTGCAAGTGCGCTCTTTCTGCGGCTCCGACTCTTCCATCCTTTCTCAAGCTGCCTCCTTCAACACCTCATGCGACGCCATCACTGTCACAGAGACCACTCCTTGGTTTGAGGACTTTGAAAGCTATGCTGGCAGCGGCGAGCAGCCTTTCGTTTGCTGGGAGACCCCCATTCATCCTAACGGTCCGTTCGTCTATTGCGGACACAGCCTGTCTTGTCACTCCGGCTCCAACTCCGCCGAGTTCAAGGGCAGCGAAAACTTGTTAGTGCTTCCTCCTTTCACCAATGACATCCACGAGTTGCGTCTCAGTTTCTGGGCAACGGCCACGACCGTCACTTTAGGCCAAGTCGAGGTCGGTGTGATGACAGACCCCACTGATCCCACCACCTTCGAACTGCTGGGTCTTGCCGGCACTCCCGGTCCTCGCGGCAGCTCCGGCTCCGGTCACGGCAACTACATGGGACCGTTTGACTTCAACGGCGTACAAGCCACTACCGGCAGAATTGCGTTGCGTTACACCAACACCAATTCCACCGCATCTTGGAACCTCGACGACTTCACCGTCTCTTTGGCTCCCAACTGTCCTTCTCCTGTGAAGACCAGCGTGGCGGCCTCCAACATCGACGGACATAACGCCACTATCACTTTTGTCGATAACGACCCGACCCACAACTCCTGGACCGTCTACTACAGAGAACACGATGCCGACACCACGGATCCTTGGACTCCTGTGACGACCAACATCACCTCTGTGGATCTGACTAACCTTGATCCCGAAACCTCTTACGATGTGTACGTGGTGACTAACTGTACCACTCCCGACCTTGTGGAGGATGCTACCCTGACTTACACCTTCACCACTATGGTAGCATGTCCTGCTCCGCAGAGCTTGACTGTTTCCAACATTGACTTGGCCAGCGCCACTGTCACCTGGTTCAGCAATGCAGATTCTTACACCATCGAATACGGCGAAGCTGGCTTTACGCCCGGCGCAGGCACCGTGGTCACGACCACGAATACCACTTACGACCTTACGGGTCTGACCTCCGGCACCGCATACACAGTCATCATCACTGCCGACTGTGGTGTTCAAGACGGCACCTCTGCTCCCGCCACCGTCAACTTCAGCACCACCATTTGTGCCGCATCCGACCAATGTGCATACGTTTTCACCTTGAACGACTCTTTCGGCGACGGCTGGAACGGTGGTACTCTCGCCGTGCAACAGAACGGCATCACCGTGGCCACCCTTGGATTGCCGAGCGGCTCCACGGCTACCGAAACTGTGAATCTGTGTCATGGTGTTTCCACCTCTTTGGTTTGGACCGCCGGCAGCTACGCTTCCGAGGCCAGTTTCACTCTTACAGATGCTTTCGGTGTTGAGCAGTACGCATCTCCTACGATGAACAACTACTCCACTTACACCTTCATGCCGAACTGCTCCGGTTGTGCTATGCCCACCGCCCTGACCGCTTCGAACATCACCACCACTTCTGCAAACGTCAGCTGGACAGGCACTGCCAACAGCTACACTTTGGAATATGGTGAGGCTGGTTTCGCTCCGGGTTCCGGCACCACCGTCACGGTTACAACCACCTCTTACGACCTCACCGGTTTGAACGCTGCAACGTCCTACACCGTGTATGTCACCTCAGACTGCGGTTCAGAAGGCACCTCCTCCGCCGCTATCCTGAATTTCTCCACCACGATTTGCAATGCAGCAGATCAATGTGTTTACACGCTCTCCATGAATGACAGCTACGGCGACGGCTGGAACGGCGCCTCCTTGTCCATCCAACAGAACGGCATTGAAGTAGGTACCTACACCCTCACTTCTGGAGAATCTACAGGCACTGAGTACATCTCCTTGTGTAACAACATGACCACCACCCTTGTCTGGAACACCGGATCCTATGATAGCGAATGCAGCTTCACTTTGACTGATCCTAACGACACCGTGATCTACACCTCCTCCTCCCTGTCCTCCGGCACACTGACCACCTTCACCACCGATTGTAGCGGTTCAGGCCCTGGTCCTGTCATCACCGATCCTACTGTAGCTACCACAGCTGCAACGAGCATCGCACAGACCACCGCTACGCTGAACGGTAACATCACCAACCCTGACAACGTGACCATCACGGCCAAGGGCTTCGAGTGGAAGGCTACCGCTGGCGGTACGTTCACTCCTGTGACGGTAACGGGCAATGACCTCACCTACAACCTCACCGGTTTGACCGCCAACACGAGCTACACCTACAAGGCATTCATCACCTTCAACGGTACTACTGTTTACGGTAATGAAGTAACTTTCACCACGCTGCCTGAGGATGTACAACCTTGCGACGTCCCGACTGGTCTGCACACCACAACGGTCGAGAACGAGGCTATCGCCATCGCTTGGGACGCCAACCCCGACGTAACCAGCTGGAACATCCAGTATCGTCCTGTAGGCGGCGCTTTGGCTTCTGCTACCAGCACCACCAACAGCTACAACATCACCGGCTTGACGGGTCTCACCACCTACGAAATCCAGGTGCAGGCTGACTGTGGCGACGGTAACGTCAGCGACTGGTGTACGGCGATTACAGCCCAAACCACCAACGTGGGTATCGAGGAGTACTTGCTCAACAGCATCAGTTTGTTCCCGAACCCGGCCAACGACGTTATCAATGTACAATGTACAATG
>Ga0265300_10000681_pt1 | contig 35441 bp, 32 predicted proteins | sample AusTroGonzalo_MG_FD_193482 | JGI IMG/M metagenome (GOLD analysis project Ga0265300, IMG submission 193482) | Bovine rumen microbial communities from tropical cattle in Woodstock, Queensland, Australia - Gonzalo_03 | ecosystem: Host-associated > Mammals > Digestive system > Stomach > Rumen ...
TACATCGTGAGGCCGCGGTTGAGGTAGCAGTAGTTCCAGATGCGGCGCTCGACATATTCGCTGATGAAATGGTAGTTGCCGAAGAGTTTGCTGTCGGGGATGAACTCCACAAGGGTCCCACTTGTAGAGTCAGTGGGTAGTGTGGAGTGGGTAGTGGGTAGCATTTGTTCGCGTGTGCTATCCACTGCCAACTGTCCACTACCCACATCCACGATACCGGTATCGTGGGTGAGTTTGCCCTCGGCGAATTCGGCGATTCGGGTCTTGCCGTCGCGGATGGACTGCACGCGGAACCAGCTACTGAGAGCGTTGACGGCTTTGGTACCTACGCCGTTGAGTCCCACAGATTTCTGGAATACTTTGCTGTCGTATTTGGCACCAGTATTGAGTTTGCTGACGGCTTCGACCATCTTGAGGAGCGGGATACCGCGACCGTAGTCACGGATGCTCACCTTGCGTTCGGCGAAGTTGATTTTTACCTCGATTTTCTTGCCGAAACCGGAGGTGAACTCGTCGATGCAGTTGTCGATGACCTCTTTGATGAGGACGTAGATGCCGTCATCGTGTGAGGAGCCGTCGCCAAGCTTGCCGATGTACATACCGGGACGCAGGCGGATATGTTCCATGTCTTCGAGGTGGACAATGGAGTCGTCGTTGTATTCGATGGGGGAGAGGATGTCGGGTTGTTCCATGGTAACGGTTAACGGTTAACGGTTAAAGTTTAAAGAGATTGTTGAGATTATGTTATTCTTCTATTTTTATTTCGCTGGTGATGGTGTATCCTGTCTTCTCGCCGTCGGTGACGGGTTCGCCGGTGGTGACGGAGATCTGGCGTTCGTTGACCCCTTGTTCGATGAGGTAGCGGCGCACGATGTCGTTGCGGAATTCGTAGCCGCGTGCCACGGTGTCGTTGGCAGGAGCGGGCATGTGCTGCTCGAGGGTGAAGAAGACGAGGGTGTCGGACTTGGCGATAGTAGCGAGGTCGCCCAGGATATGGTATTGCTCGGAGGTGAGTCCGCGTTGATGAGCCTCAATCTCGATGAATTCGAGGTCGTCGTTGCCAAATCCCAGGGCATTGCCTAAGGCACGAATGGGCGAAGTGGCTACCTTGACAATTAGGTTGCCAAGGGTTTGCCACACAATCTTCATGTAGCTGAATTCGGGATTGTCAATATTGCCCTTGACGGGGATGTCGAAGAGTATCTTGTCGTCTTTGTCCTTGAGGATGTAGAGGGCAGTCTTGAGGGGAAGTTTCTGCTGGGGTTCGACATCCTTGCGGCGGCTGCCGACCTGGGCTTTGTAGATGTCGATTTTGTTTTTGCCGTTGAGGATACTGTTGTTGATAGTGTTGTGCGAGGTGAAGCTGAAGATGCCGTCTTCGATGGGCTGGCCGGTGAAGTAGACCACCCAGGGGGAGAGTTGTTTCATGTCGAGACCCTTGACGGCGATGAAGAGGTCTTGGTGCTGCTTCCAGTGCGTGATGTCGCCGGTCCATTTCATCAGAAGGTGGCCGCCACCGGGCAGAGTGGCGTGGAGTTTGGCATTGTTGCTCCCGTTGAGGGAGAGGTTGGTGGCCTCGATATTGAGGTTGGTAATGGGGAAGGTGAAGAGATCCGGCAGCGTATGGTCGTTGTAGGTGAGGGAGGCGTTGGTGATGGCAAGGGTGTGGAGGGTGAGGGAAAGGGGAGAGGAGGCGGATTCCGAATTATCCGGATTATCCGGAGTTTCTGGATTGTCAGGTCTCCCCGGTTTCATCAAGCCATCGATATTGCTGTGGTCGGCCCACTGGTCGTAGCGGGCAGTGAAGCCATCGAGTTTGAGGCTTTGAATGTTGTAGTCGTTGGCATCGAGGTTGATGTTGTTGACGGCGACATCGAGTCGTTTCCATCCGGCCACCTGTCCATTGTTGTCCTGTAGGGCGACATCCGTCATTACCACGGCTCCACCAATACGGCTCTTGGTAATCTCGCTGACATTGCCCTGAGCGTTGATATTCACCTCGAGGGTTCCGTGGAGGTCTTTGTAGTTGAGCAGGTCGGTGAAAAGGGGCTCGAGGTTCTTGAAGTTGAATTTCTTTAGGTTGATGGCGAGGTCGTAGGTGCCTTGATGCTCGTGGTAGTGGCCGTTGATGTTCAGCTGGCCGCCTTCGGTAAAGGCGATGTTGAGACCACCCTCGCTGGCTTGGGTACCGCCCAGCTCGAGATTGGGTACTATGAGGTTGATGTCGGGCAAGTGCCACTGTTTGTTTTCGGAGATATCGTTGTAGCGTATCTGGGCGTGGCTGAGGTGTATGTTGTGAAGTTTGATGAGCCAATCGCTTGGGGTGGTGTCCTGTACTTCTGTACTGTCTGAGGCAAAGTGGTCGAGCATGCTCTCGAAATTGAAGGCTTCGCCCTGTTTGAGGATGTTGACGTTGAGACCTGCGAGGGTGATATGCTTCAACTCGACAGTGTGGCCCAGGAGTTTGAAGAGGCTGATTTTTGTATCAAGGGTGTCAAAACTGGCGAAGATGTCCTTGCCATTGTCTTCATAGAGTGTGAGACCGGTGACTGCGACGTGACCGGTGTAGACATTGACGGTGACACCATCGACATGCACCTCGCGACCCACCAACTCTTTTCCGTGGCTATTGATATAGCTTTTGGCAATGGGCGATACGAGTATGGTCGCCAGTATGATGACTCCGAGCAGGATACCTATGACCCACAGGACTATTTTCCAGGAACGTTTCATATATTTAAATATTACAGACAACGGCAAGGGGGTGCCTTTATTGTGTCGTCTTTTGTGTTTTTATAAAAAAACTTTCTTGGGAGATTGTACAATATTTTTCTTTTGCTGGCGTTAATGAAGAAAAATGAGATTAACGATGAAAAAGATAAGTGCAAGTGTCATCATCCTTATTGCTGCCATGGTGTTGGCGGTGTCGTGCGAAAAAGCAGTGGAGCCTTTGGTTCCTGAAAACAAATTGATTGCCGTATGGAAAGCGCCACTCACTATAGGTGATGAGTCGATGAATGATTTTGCAGGCAAAAATTTGATACTGAACCAGAATCATACTGCTTCGTTTAGCAGACTGTATTTCAACAACTGGAAAATTGAGGGTGATCAGTTGACACTGACCAACTACTATGGGGAAGGCCCGAACCGTCATCTGGAGGTGCTGCGCTACACCATCAACAGCTTTACTGACACCACGCTGCTTCTCACAGGGAGATATATCGCAGCCATAGGCGACAGCGTCTATATGGAGGGCGATTTGAGTGGATTATACAAGAGGGATAAAACCCAGGTGCCGCAGCAATAATTCTTATTCGTAGAAGTGCATCTCTGTGAGGTACTTGTACACCGGTTCGGTGAGCAGGTACCTCACATCTTTGTGTGCTGCAATCTGCTGGCGGATATAGCTGGAGGAGATGTCCATCATGGGTACGTCGACCATGGTTACGCTGGGATGCGAGGAGAGTTTGCAGTGCTCTGTTCCCGGGCGGGGATAGACGAGGAGGCGGTAGTTGTCGAGGAGATACTGGTAGTTGCGCCAGCGGTGGAAAGAGTCGAGGTTGTCGCTGCCCATGACAAGGCAGAACTCGCGGTCGGGGTATTTCTCTTGTAGAGCCGCGAGGGTGACGACGGTGTAGCTGGGAATGGGGAGGTGCATCTCGATGTCGCAGACCTTCAGTCGGTAGTTGTCGTCGATGGCACGTTGCACCATCTGCAGGCGGTGATGGTCGGGAAGAAGGGAGGCGCGCTCTTTCAGTGGGTTCTGCGGTGAGACGACAAGCCACACTTCGTCGATGTCCTCTTGTTGCAGGATGGTATTAGCAATGATGAGATGCCCGACATGAATCGGATTGAAAGAACCGAAAAAAAGAGCGGTGCGTTTCATCAATAGTACTTGTACGCCGTCTCAATCTTGATATGGCGCAGTTTCTGACCCTTGAAGGTGTAGATTTCGGCCACCTCGTTGGCGCCGGAGATGACCTTCAGTACCTGCACGTCGGCGGTGTACGATTTAGGATATTTCTTGAAGAACACCTTGAAGACATCGTCTTTCGACATGCCCACATGCAAGCCGTTGGACAGCATCACCTCGGAGTCGTTGATGCGGCCGCCGAGGAGTTCCACTTTGCGGGTCCAGATGGAGTAGAAGAGGTCGAGATAGCTGTCGTCGAGACGCTTGATGCGGTTGACGCTCACCTCCATGGAGTCGAGGTAGCGACGGTAGTCGCTCTCACGGTACCAATGCAGCTGATTGTCGGTCATGAAATATTCAATGGAATCCCATTGGCCAAAAGGATAGATGATTTGACTCGACAGCGAGTAGACGGTCATGGTGTCGGCATACACCTTGATGTCTTTGATTTGGTATTCGGGACGGCTGAAGTTCATCATCCGCATGGCTTTGGCACGCGAAGCGACCTGCTGGGAGAAGGCTATTGAGGTACACAGCACCAAGGCTGCAAAGGTCAGTATTCGTTTCATCTTTTTATAAGAAAATTTATATGATAACGCGGGATGCAACGTTTTATTGCATCCCGCGTTACTTTTTTTATACTGTTCTATATTTGAATAGTATGTGAGCGTCGATTACTTCGTCACGTTGAGACGCTGGGTGGCGACACCCTTGTCGGTGGTCACAGTGATGAAGTAGATGCCGGCAGAGAGGTTGCTGACGTTGAGTTCCAGGATGTCGGCATTGACATTCTCCTGAGCCATGACTTTGCGGCCCATAGCGTCGACCATCTCGTAGCTGCGGATGGTGCCTTCGGTGGAGACATAAGCCATCTCGGTGGTGGGGTTGGGGTAGGTGACGACCTTCATGTTGGCCTGCACATCACCGATACCGGTGGTGGGATCTTCGCCGTTCAGGATGTAGCCGGTCTTAGCGCCATTGGCAATGCGGCAGTTGTTGACATCGGAGGAATAGTTGCTCACGAAAGCAGCCAGCCAGCAATTCTTGGCGTTGAATTTGGTGGGCAGAGTGTAGGTGTAGGTCTTGCTGAAGGTGCTGCCAGCAGTGGTGTTGGTGATGGCAGTGGCATCACCCCAGACATCGGTGATGCAGCCACGGATGACGTGGTTGTGCTGATATTTTCCAGTGGCGCCTGTCTGGGTACCCCAGATGTCGTCCTGCATGATGTAGACAGAGAGACGGGGGCTGTCGAAGGTCATGTCGCCAACGAAGTTACCGCTGACGGTGAGGCTCAGCTGACGGCTCTGGGCGTCGTAGTTCACATCGGTGATGTTCACAGCCACTAAAGCGGGGACGGCAATGGCGTTGGTGATGTGGTCGGCAACATCATTGTCGGGGAAGAAGACGGGACCCGGGTCCTCGGAGGTGGCGTTGCCATTGTCACGGTCGAGCATGACGGCGGGGGCATAGGTGCTGCCACCATCGTTGTAGAAGGTTGTCATCTGGTTAGATTCGTTGATGGTCATATCATCGGTGTAGTAACCCACGTGGTGGGCAATCCAGATGACGCGGTTCTCACGGCCCTGAACGGCGGTTTCGAGACGTTCGTGAGCAGCGGGGCAGTTGACGCAACGGGCGGTGGTGAAGTGCTCAAGCACGGTGTTGCGGTCGGTGACAGAAGCGGGATCGTAGACGTTGGTCTCGCAGCTGACACTGTTGTCACTGGCGTCAGGGTCAGTGTCGTTGTTGGGGTTGCTCACGGTGATGTTGATAAGAGCCACGCCGAGGTCCAGCATCTGGACGGGGAAGGTGTAGGTGTAGTATGCGAAGGGAGCCACATCGACACCCGTCACGTTGAGGGTCTGCTCATCGCCACCGTTGACGGAGTAGGTCACATCGAAAGCGGCCAGTGAGGAGGAACCTTCGTTGCGCACGGTAAGGTTGACATTGCAGTTGCCATTCTGGGGACTGTAGGCAGGAGCCGTGGCGGAGACGGCGGAAATACAGTTGGCGGCTACGGTTTTAACCTCGACATTGTCAAGGAAGATGTACGTACCGTCGGCGGTGTAGCAGGCGAAAGCCAGGTAGATGCTCTGTCCGGCATAACTGCTGAGGTTGATACCATAGGTGTTATTGCCTTCTAAAAGATTTCCAAGGTCTTCGAGCACCGAGAAACTGGCTTTCTGGTTGTCGGTGGTGGAGACCATGACTTTCAGGCTCTCGGCATAGGGCGATTCGGGACCGAAGTTGACACCGGCAATGTCGAAAACAAGCATGGGGTTCGTGGTGGGTACGGTGACCTGCGGGGTGACGAGCCAACGGTCGACGGCCGAGGACTCCTCTGTCCAGGTGATGCAGACCATAGCCTGCTGGAGAGCACTCCAGCTGTCGTTCAAGGTGGAAGGACTGGTGTAATGGTTGGTCAAGCCGTCACCATAGGTTGTCCAACCTGTAGGCACGGAACCATCAGCGCAGTTGTCGAAATTCTCCGACAGGGCGACCTGTGCATTTGCAGCCATGCCGAAAGTCAGCGCGGCAGCAAGAAATAATAATGTTTTCTTCATATTGAGATGTGTTAATTAATGTTTTTTCAAAATGCAAAAGTACGTATATTTTTTGAAATACAAGGAATTTTTTTCAATAATCGCATTTTTTTAACTGAACATGTGAGGTTTTTTGCGTAAATTTGCATTTATGAATTACGCCACTGTTATTGCCAACAGGCTGAATGTCAACCAGCGTCAGGTCGAAAAGACCATAGAACTCCTTGAGCAGGGCGCTACGGTGCCCTTCATCGCCCGTTACCGCAAAGAGGCCACCGGTGGCCTCAACGAGGTGCAGATTGCCGCCATTCGCGACCTTCTGCTGCGTCTCAAAGAACTCGACAAGCGTCGCGAAGCCATCCTTGCTTCCATTGAGGAACAGGGGAAACTCACTCCCGAACTGCGTCAGCAGATTGAAGCGACGGAGAGTATGACCGACCTCGAAGACCTTTACCTGCCTTACCGTCCCAAACGTCGCACCCGTGCCACCATTGCCATCGAAAAAGGTTATGAGCCGTTGGCCGATGCCATTATGAGTGGAAAGTGGAAAAATGAAAGTGGGAAGACGACAGAAGAAGACCTACAGTATGCCCGCGATATCATCGCCGAGCGCATCAGCGAGGACGCTGTGGTACGCAACCGTGTGCGTAATGTTTTCCGCCGTAAGGCAATGCTTACCTCTACCTTGGCGCGTGGGGTGGATGAGAACGACGAGAAGGTGGGTAAGTTTGAGAGTTGGATTGACTGGAAAGAGCCCATCTCCAAAGCTCCGTCACACCGTATCCTGGCGCTTTTCCGAGGCGAGGATGCCGGAGTGCTCAAGGTGCATGTACGGCCAGACGATGACGAGGATTGCATTGCGGCCTGCTCCGGATTATCCGGAAAAGCTGGAATCTCCAGAGATTCCGCCGAGCAACTCCAACTGGCCATTGCCGACAGTTACAAGCGGCTCATCATGCCGAGCATTGAGACGGAATTCCGTAATCTCCTCAAGGAGAAGGCCGACCGTGAGGCTATCCGCGTCTTCGCGGAGAACCTGCGGCAGCTGTTATTGGCGGCCCCCATGGGACAGAAGCGCACTCTGGCCATCGACCCAGGCTTCCGCACCGGCTGCAAGGTGGTGTGCCTCGATGCACAAGGACAACTGCTTCACAACGAGACCATCTATCCTTTCACCTCGGTGCGCGAGGAACGTGCCGCCATCAACAAGCTCGAGGCATTGGTGGAAGCTTTCCAGATAGAGGCCATCGCCATCGGCAACGGCACCGCCGGTCGTGAGACCGAAGAGGTGGTGCAGCGCTGCCACTTCAACCGCAAGGTCATCGCCGTCAGCGTCAGCGAGGCGGGCGCTAGCGTCTATAGCGCCAGCGACGTGGCTCGGCGCGAGTTCCCCGACTATGATGTCACCGTGCGTGGCGCCGTCAGCATTGGCCGCCGCTTGATGGACCCCCTCAGCGAGTTGGTGAAGATCGACCCCAAGAGCATCGGCGTGGGTCAGTATCAGCACGATGTGGACCAGAAGATGCTGGCCGAGAGTTTGGGCGATACCGTGGAGAGTTGCGTCAACAGCGTGGGCGTGGAGCTCAACACCGCTAGCCGCGAACTACTGAGCTATGTCAGCGGCATCGGCCCCGCGTTGGCCGACAAGATTGTGGCTCACCGAAACAAGAACGGCGCTTTCGCCGACCGTGCAGCATTGCACGACGTCAAGGGTCTTGGAGACAAGGCTTTCGAGCAGTGTGCAGGTTTCCTGCGTGTGCGCGAGAGCGCGAATCCGTTGGATAGAAGCGCCGTCCACCCCGAACGCTATGCGTTGGTGGAGAAGATGGCGGCCTCGGTGGGGAGCGATGTGGAGACGCTGATGAAAGACAAAGAGTTGCGCTCCCGCATTGTACTCGCTGATTTCATTAGTGGCGATTGCGGCCTTCCGACCCTGCAGGACATCATGAAAGAGTTGGAGAAGCCAGGTCTTGATCCCCGTGCCAAGTTTGAGGTGTTCGAGTTCGACAAGAACGTCACCCGTTTCGAGGATGTGCAGGAGGGCATGGTGCTTCCGGGCATTGTCACCAACATCACCGCCTTCGGTGCCTTTGTGGATATCGGCGTGCATCAGGATGGCCTCATCCACGTCAGTCAGATGGCCAATCGCCGTGTCAACGATCCCTCCGAGGTGGTCCATCTCCATCAGCACCTAAAAGTGAAAGTGCTGGAGGTCGATCAGCGACGTCACCGAATCAGCCTTACACTGAAGGGGATAGAATAAAAGAAGTGGCCGCCCATCGGGTGGCCACTTTGCTTGTTAATTAGTCTGCTCTCAGAGTTTGTCGTTCGAGCCCAGCACATTCACAATCTTGTGGATGTACATCTTCTTCATGCTCTCACGGGCAGGTTTCAGGTACTGGCGAGGATCGAAGTGGTCGGGATGCTCGGCCATGTGTTTGCGTATGGCGGCGGTCATGGCCAGACGGCTGTCGCTGTCGATGTTAATCTTACAGACAGCGCTCTTGGCAGCCTTGCGCAGTTGTTCCTCGGGGATACCCACGGCGGCTTTCAGCGCGCCACCGTTGGCGTTGATGGTGTCCACCTCGTCCTGCGGCACCGAGCTGGAGCCGTGCAGCACAATGGGGAAGCCGGGGAGTTTCTTCTCGACGGCCTCGAGGACGTCGAAGGCCAGGGGAGGAGGCACGAGACGGCCGGTCTGGGGGTCGACGGTGCACTGCTCGGGTTTGAACTTATAGGCGCCGTGCGAGGTGCCAATCGAGATGGCCAGTGAGTCGCAACCGGTGCGGGTGGCGAAGTCAATCACCTCCTCGGGTTTGGTGTAGTGGCTCACCTCAGAGGCCACCTCGTCTTCCACGCCGGCCAGCACGCCGAGTTCGCACTCGACAGTGACGTCGTATTTGTGGGCATATTCCACCACCTGACGGGAAATTTTGATATTCTCCTCATAGGGCAGGGCGCTGCCGTCGTACATCACACTGCTGAAGCCCATGTCGATGCAGCTCTTGCAGGTCTCGAAGCTGTCGCCGTGGTCGAGGTGCAGCACAATCTGAGGGTTGGGGCAGCCAAGTTCCTTGGCATACTCGACAGCACCTTCGGCCATGTAGCGCAGGAGGGTCGGGTTGGCGTAGTCGCGGGCCCCCTTGCTCACCTGCAGGATGACGGGACTCTTGGTCTCCACTGCAGCCTGGATGATGGCCTGCATCTGCTCCATATTGTTGAAGTTGAAGGCGGGGATGGCGTAGCCGCCATTGACGGCCTTCTTGAACATCTCGCGAGTATTCACGAGACCGATTTTCTTGTAATCTACCATAATAATATTGTTTGAATGTTTGATCGCTTGAATGTCTGTTTTTGAAATTGCAAAATTACAAACAATATTTGATATAGCCAAATTTATTTTCTATGGCAATGTCCAACGCCCCGCAGGTACACAGTCCGGCGGGGCGTTGGGTAATAAAATGGCAAGAAATTATAAATCCTGCACCAAGCGTACCGAGAAGGCGTAACTGCGACTGACGCCGGCATTGCAATGGAGCTCGTTTTCGTTGAAGATGAGACTGAGAGCGCAATCAGGATAATCGGCGTTGAGGGGAGAGACGGACCAGTAGGCTCCAAATTCATTTTGTGTGCCGTAAGCAGCCCCTTCCCTGTATCCCGCGGCAGGCAGGAAGATGGCACCTGCCGCCTCCATACGCTCCCATTGTTCCAGAGTGTAGGCATTGGAAACAAAGCCGACAAGAGCGGGTGAGAAGTCGATACCCTCGGGAGCCGTCCACTCGTCGGGCAGGAGGATAAGGCCTTTGTAACGGCCATCTATGGTGGCACGTCCCCACCTGTTGACTCGTTTCCCGCCACCGAAAAGGTAAGCCCACTCCGTATTCTTCAGCGTTCGCCACATGCCTGTCTGGTTGCCGCCGTTCGAGATAGGGTTGTACACTCCCCAGTCGGCATTGGCATAATCGCCGAAAAGCCCGTTCTGCCAGTTGCCACCGGGTTGATAGTCGGCACCGTCCACGCTGATGGACCACGGCTGATAGGCGTTGGCGCCGCTCTCCCATCCGCTGGTGCCCCAGCCGAAACAGTCAATCCAGCCTTCGTTGCTTGGAGAGACAGCGTTGTTGGCCGCACCCATCACCTCATACTGCCTCTCGGCGAAACGCCAGGTGTCGGTCGAGGCCTGATACTGCAGGTTGCCCCGCGAGATGCGCACCTGCCTGTTCGCCGCCACCGAGAAGAGCGCCTTGCTGGCACCGTTGGCATCGAAGGGGTCTGTCATCTCTGTCTGAGCCGGCTCATCGATGTTTTTGTCTTTCTCGCAGCCCGTCAGCAGCATTGCGCCCAAGGCAATGGCGGCGAGGGATTTGATGATGTTGTGTGTCATATTGAATTTGTTTTTAAAGAGTGAGTTTTCAATCTTAAAACGATACCTCGTATCGTATGGGTATCGATACCTCGTATCGTTTGGTGGTCGATACCTCGTATCGTATGGTGGTCGATACCTCGTATCGTTTCACTTGCCCTTCTAATGCTTACTTCATTACTACGATTTTCCGCGCCGGACGGTCGCCGACCTTCACTATATAGACTCCCGTGTGCAATGCCTTATTGCGGACGCTACGGCCGGTGATGTCATAGATGCGGACGGTCTCACCATCGGCTCCCTCGACAATGATGCGGCCACCGAGGGTGTAGATGTTGATGTTCTCCACGTCGGGGTCGCCGATGCCCAGGTTGCAATCTTCAACGTAAAGGTCTGCAAATTGCCCCCAGTAGCTGTCGGCCAGCCATACGTTAAGGCTCCCGCATGGAACGACGATGCTGTCGAGGCGGCCAATATCGTAGAGCGGTCCTTCACCTGTGACGGCAGGGGGGACGGCGGCGGAGAAACGTATGCGGTTGAGGTTGGCGTGTCGGAACACGGCTTCGCCCATCGTGTCGAGCTGGCTACGCACGGTGACCGACCGCAGGTTGTTCTCGCAAGCAGCAAAGGCATAGTCGTCGAGTTTCCTCAGCGTCGGCGGCAGGTCGAGGTGCACAGCCGAGGTGGCCATGGCCGACATCGCCCAGAAGGCCGCATATCCTATCTCCTCGACGGCGTTGCCCCAGGTGACGGAGGTGAGGCGTGGGCAGGAGTTGAAAGCCTCCTTGGGGATGACGCGGAGCGAGTCGGGGATAACGATGGAGGTGAGCCCCATGCACCACTCGAAGGCCTTCTCGCCCATCGAGCGCAGCGTCTGCGGCATGGTGACGTGGGTGAGCTTGTCGTTGGTGGCAAGGGCCAAACGGCCTATCGAATTCATGTGCGCCGGCAGCGCGATGGTGGTGATGGCGCAGCCGTTGAAGCAGTTGTCGAGGATGTCGGTCACCCCCGCCGGGATGTCGATGTTCCTCACCCAGGTGTTGTTCTCGAAGCCGCCGAGGACTTTCACGTTGGGGTTCAGCGTCACGGTGGTTCCCGACTTGTGGCAGGAGACCAGCGTGTCGTAGCCCGCGCTGTAAATCATCAGGCCGTCCATCACATAATGGCTGTTGCCGCTGGCGATGCTGAGGTTGGTGAGCTGCGGGCAGTAGGAGAAGGGGCAGAGGCCGATGCGCGTCACCGTCGAGGGAACGACCACGTTGTTGATTTTCGAGCAACAGTTGAAGGCGAAGTCACCGATGGAGACCAGCCCCTCGGGCAGCGACACCGAGGTGGCGCGGCTGTTGAAGCTAAAGGCCTGATGGCCGATATGCCGCACATAAGACGGCACGTTGATAGTACCGGTCTCCGCGACGGGCACCACACAGAGCGTCAGGCTGTCCTTGCTGTATAGCCAGCCGTCGATGGAGCGGAAGCGTGGATTGCCCTCGTCCACCGTGACGGAGGCCAGGTTCCGCGCCCAGAACGCGCACTCGCCATACCCCTCGAAGCAGGCCGGCAGGTGCAGCGACGTAACGCAGGAATATAGAAAAGCGTTGTCGCCTATGGTACGCAGCGAGTCGGGCAGCTGCAGCGTCGTGAATGTGCAGTTGTAGAAACAATGCGACCCGATGCTGCGGATGGTTGGCGGAAGAGTCAGGCTGGTCATGGTGGTGCAACTCTCGAAAGCAGTTTCAGCCAGTGCCGTCACTGTGTAGGTGTTGCCGTCATATTCCACCGTCTGTGGAATGACAATGGAGCCGCTGTAGGGGGTGTTGTGCAGATAATAGTTCGACAACACTTCGACGGTCTGCCCGGATGTGATGCCGTAGACGATACCGTCCGATTCAAAATACTGAGCGGAAGCAACGGTTGGCAGGCTTGCCGCCACCAAAAAGGCAGCGAGGGATTTGATGATGTGGTGTTTCATGGTTTGTGGGTTTTAATTGATGTTTTCATGTTCTTCTACAAATATAATACACCCCTAACACCCAAAATTTGACATCGGATGAGAAAAAAGATTTAGATGATATCGTTTAGAACATGAGTATCCGCTGGGTTGAGGCAGGGATAGGATGTGTCGGATTCCCTCGGGGGAGTTGCTTGATGAAGACCTGCTGCCGCGGGCGGTCTCCCACTTGTACCCAATAGGCGTTGGTGCCTGAAGTAGTGGTTGGGGAATAGGAATGGTCCTGCATCCCGAGGGTGAGCATGCAATGGTCGTTGCACCGCGCTGTGGCCACCAGCCGCCCTCGGGCGTCGAAGACATCAACGGTCTCATTGTCTACACCTTCCACCACAATGTTGTTTCCTACCACCATGATGGTTACCTCCGGCAGGTCGTCTGGCAAAGGCTCACAAGGGTCGGAAAGGTCGTCGATGCTGTCACTTTGAGGCTTTTTGCGATAGCCTTTCGGACAACCACAAGGCTCGTCGTAACTCGGCAGAGGAATGGGCAGCGATGTGTCGGCGATAGCGACGAGGCGGGGAATGGGATCTGGCGGAACCCAAGTGTGATGGGTGACGACAGCCTCTTTGGTGGTGTCAGCGTCCGAAAGTGGGGTAGGAGAGACCGGAGCAGGAACACTGACAGGGATCGTGTCCGTCGTCTCCGGCTCGCTACCACCGAAAACCCGCTGTCGCCATGAGGGCACCACGGCGACGGCGATGGAGCTGGCCACAAGCAACAAAAACAATACCAGCAACACCTTGCGGGCTTTCGCCAATGCCCTGTGCATACGCTGATACACAGCGTCGCGACTGAGCCCCATCTCTTTGGCAATCTCGTTGGCCGAATACCCCTCCAGACGCATCTGCACCAACTGCCGTTCGTCGGGCTGCAGCTGCACCAACAGATCGTTGATGAGTGTGCGGATCTCGACATCGACCAAAGCGTCTCCGTCGGCTTGTTCCGGTAGTTCGCTTAGGGGTTCGGGCCTTTGCCGCCGTCCGGCATGTTCCAGTACATGGCGCGTCTGCCATTCCACCCAGGCCTTTCTTTCGTGTGGCTGGGCGTCAGGACGTAGCTCGTCGAAATGTTGCCAGAGTCGCAACGACACATCCTGAAACAAATCTCGGCACTGCTCCCAGTTGCCGTGTGAGGCATCGCGGCACATGCTCCAGATGAGATTGGAGTGGCTGCGCAGAAAAACGGTGAATGGCTCATGTGGGTTCATACATCTATACATTACCCCTCATGAAACCGAAATCTGACATTGGAATGAAAAAAATTATCGGGGGAAGATACCGAAGACGGCGGCACCGCTGCCGGTCATTGAGGCGTAGAGGGCACCGCGGCGGTATATCTCCTCTTTGAGGGCGGCAATGGTGGGATGGGCGGGGAATACCGAAGCTTCGAAGTCGTTGACGATAAGGCTGCGCCACTCCTCAATGGGTCGCTTCACGACCTCCCGTAGGTTGGGACGCACCGTGCCGAAAAGGTCGCGTTTCAGTCCTCCGTAGGCTTCTTTTGTCGACACATGCTCCCCTTCTGGAATCTCGATAATCACTTTCCACTTTTCGCTTTTCATATTCCACTCAATCGGCTCCAGCTTGTCTCCGATGCCGGTGGCGTAGGCAGGTTGGTTCTTGATAAAGAAGGCACAGTCGGCACCCAGTCGTGCAGCGCGTTGTTCCAGCTGGCTGTCGGTGAGCCGCAATGCGAACATCTCGTTGAGCATTTTCAGCGTGAAGGCGGCATCGCTGCTGCCGCCGCCGAGGCCGGCGCCGAAGGGGATGCCCTTCTTCAGCCGTATGCTTACGGCGGGGATATCGAACTCGTCGTGCAGCAACCGCCAAGCCTTAGTGCATAGGTTGTCCTCGGGAGCGTTGTCGAGCACGATACCTTCCTGCACCATCTGCAGGTTATCGCTCTCCACAATCTCCAGGGTGTCGGATAAATCGTGCACGGGAACAAAAATGGTCTCCAAGTCGTGGTACCCGTCCGGTCGCTTGCCCACCACATGAAGCCCCAGGTTTATTTTGCAATTAGGAAAAGTAATCATAGATTAATGCTATTGTCCTTTCACTCCCTTTCACTCCTTCTCACTCCCTTTCACTCCTTCTCACTCCCTTTCACTCCATCATATGCCTTAATAATATCCGTCACCAGCCGATGGCGAATCACATCGCTATTGTCCAGTTGGATAATCTCGATGCCCTTCACCTCTTTCAGTATCTGGGTGGCTTGCAGCAGGCCGCTCTGTTGGTGGCGCGGGAGGTCCACCTGCGTCAGGTCGCCGGTGATGACAAACTTGGCGTTGCGTCCCATGCGGGTGAGGAACATCTTCAGCTGTGCCGAGGTGGCGTTCTGCGCCTCGTCGAGGATGACGAAAGCGTTGTCTAATGTTCGGCCGCGCATGAAGGCTAACGGCGCTATCTCGATGGTGTTGTCTTCTAAGTAGGAGAGCAGTTTCTGCTGCGGTATCATGTCGCGCAGGGCGTCGTAGAGGGGCTGCAGGTAGGGGTCGAGCTTGTCGCGCAAATCGCCCGGAAGGAAGCCTAAGTTCTCTCCGGCTTCTACGGCGGGGCGTGTGAGGATGATGCGGCGTATCTCCTTGTTCTTCAGCGCGCGTACTGCCATGGCTACCGCTGTATAGGTCTTGCCGGTACCTGCGGGGCCGATAGCGAAGACCATATCGTGCTCGTAGACACTCCGTACCAGCCGCTGTTGGTTGGGGGTGCGAGCCTTGATAAGCAGACCGTTGCGGCCGTGTACCAGTACCTCGTCGCTCACCTCCGCCTCGGGACTTCCGCCGCCACTTTCCATGATGCCCATGATAGCATTCTCCGTGATACGGCCGAACTTCTGGTAGTAGGTCATCATCGCCTGCAGTTTGCCGTCGAACCATGCGATATCTTCCTCCGATCCGATGGCTTTCAGCATCTCGCCGCGTGCCACCAGTTTCAACTTTGGAAACAGCATCCGCACAAAGTCCAGCATCTTGTCGTTAGCGCCCCAAAAACGCGCATAATCAATCTCTTCAAGTGAAAAAATCTTCTCGTTCTGTATTTCTTCCATGCTGCAAAGGTACGAATTATTTCCCCAGCCCCGAACAAAAGATATCAACTAAGTTTTAACACCCTACATGAACCTTACCTTCGTCGTATCATCTCCAACCGTGGTAGGGGATGGGTGGGAGTTGGTAGGGTGATGGTAGGGAGTTGGGTAGGAGTTGGTGGGGAGATGGCGTTGATTGTCTGTGAGTTGTAGATTGTTAAAAATGGCACACAATAAAACTTTTTGAATGGCGTTATAAAAAAACTTTTTAACGTATCAATATATCAACGTAACAATTTGATTATGAATAATCATATCGTGATAATGGCCGGTGGCATCGGAAGCCGTTTCTGGCCGTTGAGTACTCCCGAATTTCCCAAACAGTTTATCGATATACTGGGTTGCGGACGCACGCTCATCCAGCTCACTGTGGATCGCTTCAAAGGGCTCTGCCCGATTCAGAACTTCTGGGTGGTGACCAACGCCGCCTACGTGGACATTGTTCGCGAGCAGCTCCCAGAGATGCCCGTGAACCATATCCTTGCGGAGCCTGCCGCCCGCAATACCGCCCCCTGCATCGCATGGGCCTGCTGGCGCATCAAGCAGGAAGACCCCGGGGCCAATGTGGTGGTGACTCCCGCCGACGCTGTGGTGATGAACCCCGAGGAGTTCCGCCGCGTGATAGGCAACGCCCTGCAGTTCACCGAGAAGAGCGACGCCATTGTCACCATCGGCATCAAACCCTCCAGACCGGAAACAGGTTACGGTTACGTCGAGGCGGGTGATGTGGTTGGTGGTGAAATCTGTAAGGTTAAGGCTTTTAAAGAGAAACCTCGGTTGGAGGTAGCGGAACAATACCTGCAGGCGGGCAATTATCTGTGGAATGCCGGCATTTTTGTCTGGAATGTCCACACCATCACCGAGGCCCTCAAGACCTACAAGCCTAACATCGCCAGTGATATGGAACGCATGAAGACCGATGCCGATGTACAGACCGTCTTCCCGCAGTGCGAGAAGATATCGATCGACTACGCTGTGATGGAGCCCGCCGCTGCCGACGGCAAGGTGTATACCCATCCCGCCGACTTCGGCTGGAGCGACCTCGGCAACTGGGCCTCGCTGCACGACAAGTTGCAGAAAGACAGCGCCGGAAACGGCGCCGTGGGCAAGGTGCGCCTCTACGAGTGCTCAAACTGTGTGGTGCATGCAGAAGAGGCCTCGAAGGTGGTGTTGCAGGGTCTGGACGGCTATATCGTCTCCGCCAAAGGCGACCGCCTCCTCGTCTGCAAACGCTCGGAAGAGCAGCGAATCAAAGAGTTTTCCCAGGAGTAACGTTTAATGGTTAACGGTTAACGGTTAAAGTGGTTGCGCCAGCCTTTTGAAGCGGCAGCCCTCTTTAACCGTTAACCGTTAAACTTTACCCTTCCCACATGTGCAGTGGGCACATTTGCCGGTCTTCGGGTCGGCGTTGGCGCAGGGTTTCTTGAACTCTTTTTCCTTGTGGAGGAGCATCTTGAAGCCCAATCCGGCCATCATTAGGGCGAAGACTCCGATGGCGATGGCCAACACGATAAGAATTGTATTCATTGATTAGTGATTCTGTATGTAGTTGAGTGCTGCATCGAGTTGGGGCTTGAAGCTGTGAGCGGGGTCGTTGATGCGGAGCACCTCCTCGTCGGGGACGATGCCCTCGCCTTCACGTACCTTGCCCCCCATGAGGGCCTCGAAAGTGGAGGTGTAGACATAGTGGTTATACGAGGAACTATTGCCGAAGGGTCCTCCGTAGTTGAGGTCGACGGCATCGTTCTGCAGCGGGCCGGTGCCGCCGAAGGTGCGTTCGCCAATGATATGTGCGGTGGGGAGGACGGCCTTGATGACCATGGGTTCTATCTCGGCCATACTCACCGAGTTGATGTCCACCAGCACCACATAAGGGATGTTCTCGGCGGTGATGTCGCGGTGGTAGTTGGGGTTGGGGTCCTGGTAGTAGGGGCACCAGACGGAGTATTCGAGGCGGCCGGGACCCTCTTTGTAGCGGGTCTTGAAGATTTCGGTGCGTTCGTTGAGGAAGGTTCCCACGAGGTAGTCGAGGTCATCCTGATAGCCGCCGCCGTTGGAGCGGGTGTCGAGGATGATGCCAGCAAGTTGGTTGCGGGGAGAGGTGCAGATGGCGGTGAGCCATTTGTCGATGGCTGTATAAGCACGAGAGCCCGCCATGTCGCGCATTACGGGAGTGAGGGCGGCATTGGTGGTCCAAAGGTAAGGCACCTGGCGGCCGTCGGCGAGGGTGAAGAGGCAGTAGTGGTAATAGACCGAGCTGTAGAATTCGGGGATGTAAGCCGTGCCGCTACAACTGTCAGCGACGGTGTATTGACTTGTGATGCCATTGAGGAAGGCCTTCATACCCATCCGTGCGTCATCGTGTGCTTCGATGTAGTAATCGCGGCTTTGCACCTCGAGGAGGCCTGGACGGATGGACACTCGCGGGTTTATCTCGCCAGGGGCGGGGTGCAGATTCTTGACCACGAAGGACATGTGGTGGTCGCGCATCTTGCCCACCAGCCCGAGGTAGAGCTCATACAACTCGCTGGTGCGCACATAGCCGCTGTCCAGGTATTTTTGGTCAAGGGCCTCGAAGCGCGGCAGGTAGCGGTCGTAGGCGGCATCCCAGTCGACGGTGTCCACATCCCAGAAGACATAGCCCGTACTCATCATCTTCCAGATGTATTGGAACTGCTCGGTATAGGTGTTGTAGGCCAGCTTGCCGTTCTCACCGATATAGGGGATATAGTCGGCCTCCTTGCGGCAGGAGGAGAGGAATAGCGTTGCTACAATGGTAAGTATAATCTGTTTCTTCATGACTTTAGAGGTTGTAATTGATGGAAAGGGTTAATGAGAGGGTGTTGAGGTATCGCGGGTCGGCAAGGTTGTCGTAGCCCTTGTGGTGTGAGAGGAGGTCGTAGTAGTAGAGCGCGTCGAGCTCCACCTCCCAGCTTTTGGTGAGTGCGAAACTGAGGCTGGCGCCGAGAGTGAAGCCTGCGGTGAGGCGGAGGTCGCTGTCGTTGAAGTCGCGTGTCTCGTCAAAGGGCTCGAAATAGACGTAGTAGTCGGTCATCCAGTAGGTGGTGCCTTTACGCTGTTCCTGAAGCCAGTAGCCTGCATAGCCGCCTGCCAGCAGGTGACCACGGAGACGTTCTCCACCAAAAGAGAAGTCGGCCACCACGGGCAACATCAGGTAGGAGTTGAGGTGTTCAGTGTAGACGGGGTCGAGATAGTTGAGGTGGCGATCCATGCGGTGCGAGCGCTGCATGAAGCTGAGGTTGGCGCGAATGGCGAGCCACGGGTTCATCGTATAGCGCGCTTGAAGTCCGGCTTCGAAACCACCGAGGGCCGAGTAATCCTCGTCCATGCGTCCCGCGTCGTAGCGGATGATGGTGGTGGAACACCATCCGCTCCGCAGGCCTATGGCCCACCGGGAATCCACCTCGCTGTTCGTTTGTGCCTGTGCACCGACGGCTATAAGCAACAGCAGAATAAATGAGAAACGAGAAATGAGAAATGAATGTTTATTCTTCATGTTGAGAATTCTTTATGCATCAATCTTTAAGTAAGATTTTGAACTGCAAAAGTACAATTTTTTTTTCAATCGTAAGAATAAAAATGCTAATTCCGCGTTATTTATAAACTTATAACCTATAAAAACATTACCCTCCATGGAAGGAAATTTCAAATACCACAATCCCACGAAACTCTATTTCGGTGAGGAGGCCATGAGCCATCTGGCAGATGAACTAAAAAATTACGGTCCCGTCGTGATGCTCAGTTACGGCGGTGGAAGCATCAAAAAGAATGGCATCTACGACGCTGTTGTCGCCGCGCTGAAATCTGCAGGCAAGACCGTTGTCGAGGACTCTGGCGTGATGCCCAACCCCACCATCGAGAAGGTGCGTGAGGGTGCTCGTCTGGCGCGAGAGAACAATGTCGACCTTATTCTGGCGGTTGGTGGCGGAAGCACCATTGACTATGCAAAAGGGGTCAGCGTCAGCGCCTGGTGCGACGAGGATCCGTGGGAGAAATACTGGGTGCGTCAGGAGTGTCCCGAATGTCGCATCGTGCCTGTGGGTTCGGTGCTAACGATGGTGGGTACCGGTAGCGAGATGAACGCCGGAAGCGTCATCACCAGTCGCTCGACGGGTTTCAAGCGTGGTCGCGTCTTTGGCAGCGACGTCATCCCCAAGTTCGCTATCCTCAATCCTCGTTTCACCTTCACGGTGCCGCAGTACCAGATGGTGGCGGGATTCTTTGACATCATGAGTCATTTGATGGAGCAGTATTTCGCCGGTACGGCCGACTGCACCACCGACTATATCAATGAGGGCCTGATGCGGTCGCTCATCCACAGCACTCTTATCGCCGCCAAGAATCCGCACGACTATGAGGCGCGCGCCAATATTATGTGGACTGCCACATGGGCGCTCAACACCCTGCTGAAATGCGGCAAGGGCGGCGACTGGGAGGTGCACCAGATAGGCCACGCCATTGGCCTCGTCACCGACGCCACTCATGGAATGACGTTGGCCTCGGTGAGCCTGCCTTACTACCGACATGTGATGCACGACGGCCTGCATCAGTTTGTCCGTTTTGCCAAAAATGTATGGGGTGTCCGTCCCGAGGGCAAGAGCGACGAGCAGGTGGCACTGGAGGGCCTTTCTTGCCTCGAAGCTTGGATGAAAGAAATCGGTGTGGTGATGCACTCGCGAGAGTTGGGTGTCACCGAGGAGAATATCCCCGCTGTAGCCGACGCTACCCTCCTGCTGCCCGTCGGCTATCGTACCCTTACGCGCGACGAGGTGATAGAAATTCTCAAGGAGAGTTTATAATAGATACAATAAATAAAAAAAGAGCGCTGAATTTCAGCGCTCTTTTTGCTCCCCCTGAAGGTATCGGAGCCATATCTCTCCAGTGGAAGCCTCTGGTCTCAATTTAACAATATTTCTTTGATTTCTATCATTTTAATCGATTATTATCTTGTCACTCGGTCTCATTCAGTTGCAGTTTATTTGTTAAAAGTGGGTACAAAGTGGGTACATGTACCCGACTGCTTCTTACTCCTATCAATTTGCAAAAATACATCTTTTTTTATTTGGGAGAATTATTTTCTTTCTCGAACAAATCAGCGTATTTGGCCATGTTCTCCTTCCTCAACTCGTCCACGATTGCGACGTAGGGTTTCATGGCTGTGAAGTCGCTGTGGCCAGTCCATTTCATAATTACTTCCGCTGGTATACCGAGACGGAGAGAGTTCACTACAAAAGTACGACGGGCGTAATGTGTGGCTATGTCCGGCTATACTCAGTATACCATGTTCTTCTACTAACCTTTCGAAGTTTTTCAGACCGACTTTATTCAAAATGTACACATGAGCGAGTTCTATGCTAGAAAACACAATCCACTCTTAGAAAATAGACTCTTCCGTTTCGGTGGTGAGTAGTTCAAGTGCTTTCATTCCCATGACCGAATTGCCTTTCTCGTTGAGTCGCGGACTCCATACCGCTACGGAATAGCGGGATGGATAAATGGCGGCGATACCTCCGCCCACACCGCTTTTTCCGGGTAGTCCTACAAGGTAGGAGAACTCGCCAGCCTCGTCGTAGAAGCCACAGGTCTGCATGATGGCATTGATTCTCTTCACTTGCGATGAGGTGAGGCTCACACCATGAAAGTCGAACGACTGCCGATGGTTGGCAAAGGCCAGAAATGCCTGCGACAGTTCTTTGCAGCTCATTTCAACGGAGCAGGTGAGGAAATAGAAATGCAGAACGTCGGCGATGTCGTTGTCGATGTTGTGGTGGTACTTCAGCAGATTGGCAATGGCCGCATTGAGGTATCCTTGGCTTTCCTCAGAACGCACCACCTCGTCATTGTAGTTGATGGTGTCGTTGTGGCTGATCTCGCGGATGAAGGCGATGTAGTCTTCGTGGGGATGTGAGAGGTGGCTGAGCAGAATGTCGGACATGACGATGGCCCCGGCATTGATGAAGGGATTACGTGGATAGCCTTTCTCAAGTTCTAGTTGTATGAGTGAGTTGAACGCAGTGCCCGATGGCTCTTTGCCCATGCGCAGCCATACATTATCACCAAGGATGCTCATGCAGTAGGCAAGACTGAACACTTTAGAGATGCTCTGTATGGAGAAACGCGTGTCGGCTTGCCCCAGTGCATATTCATCGCCTTGCAGTGTGTTGATGCAGATGCCGAATTGGTCGGGGTCTACCGAGGCAAGAGCGGGAATGTAGTCGGCTTGCTTGCCCACTTGTGCATATGGACGGATGTCCATGTAAATATTCTCAAGTATTTGATGGTAGTTCATGTCGATTCAGATATTCAAATGTTTTCTTTTATTCATGCTTCTGGAATGCAACAGTTCACGCACGGCAGCTTGTTCTGCCTGGTTGTCGTATTGTCGCCAGCCATCATCATCGCAGCAGCGGCGGCGAATGCTAAAAATACTTTTTTCATTGTTTTGTGTATTTGTATTTTACAATCTATTTCAAAGTGCAAAGATACGAAGAAAAATTGGATTGGCGGAAAGAAACTTGCAAAACAGAAGCACCCCCATTGCGCGGAATGGGACTCTAATGTATTATAAAATGAAAAGAAAAGGTACAACCCCCAAGTGGTATTGAATCTATCGATTTTTAAATAATTGAGTTACAGAAGATTATCTTTGGGGGTAAATTGAATGGTGTATCGTGCTATAACCCCAAATTCCTGAATCCTAATACTTTATGGTATTCGGTTGCATTTTGGGTACAAAAAAAATAAGGCACTGATTATCAGTGCCTCTTGCTCCCCCTGAAGGACTTGAACCTTCGACCCCCTGATTAACAGTCAGGTGCTCTAACCAACTGAGCTAAGGAGGAATGTTGGTTGCTCTCTTTAGAATCTGTTTCTCTCTCGAAAGCGGGTGCAAAAGTACACACTTTTTTGTAACCCACCAAATTTTTTTTGAAATATTTTTACCGTTAGATGCTAATTGGTTGTAATATCGGTGGATACGTAGCGAAGATTTTCTATGAGGTCGCTGGCGATAAGGCTGGATTCTGATTGTTTTTCGATGGCTAAATCGCCAATTTTGCCATGTGTCTCCACCGCTTTGCACACAATGTCGTATACTGATGCGTGTAAATAGTTGGATGCCAGCATTCCGAGTAGTATTCCTGTCAGTACGTCACCGCTTCCAGCAGTGGCCATTCCAGCGTTGCCAGTAGTGTTCTCATGTATCAGTCCTTCAGGAGAATAGATGCGAGTTCGGTGGGCCTTTTTGACAACGATAATCTTGTGTTTTTTCGCCACCTCGGCGGGCTCTTCCGAACCGAATAGCCGTTCGTACTCCCTTGCATGAGGCGTAATGATGGCACCTTGAATCATCGTCAGCCACTCCTTGTGCAATGCGAGGATATTGAGTGCATCGGCATCTAATATTAAAGGAGTGAAAGGGAGTGAAGGGGAGTGAGAGAAAGGACAATGGTGATTGTCGAGTGAGGAAAGCAGGGCGTGAAGGGCTTTGGAGGTGGTGGGGTCGGTGCCGATACCAGGGCCCACGGCGATAGCATTGTAGTGTTTCAGAGTGTCGGGAACGGAGGTGAAGAGAGTGGGGGAGGGGTCGATGCTGACCATGGCCTCCGGGAAGGCGGCCTGCATGGGGTCGACACACTTCTGTGGCAGATGCACACTCACCAATCCGCAGCCACTCCTCAAGGCTGCTCGTGCGGCCAGGATAGCACAGCCCATCTTTCCGTAGCTACCGGCAATCAGCAGCCCGTGACCGTAGTCGTGTTTCGTAGTTTCCTGATTTCTCATATCTAAAAGAACGCCGCCCCAGGCGTTTTATTGTCTGAGGCGGCGTATTGTTGATATGGAATATCAATTTGAATTGGGTTTGCTCCCTAAGGTCGCAGACCATCAATCGGCGGTTCCGACAGCACCATCTTCGGGACGGAGTTTGACGCTGACGTAGTTGTCGAGGTTGATATATTTGTTGGCAAGAGCTTTGATCATCTCGGGGGTGACGTTCTTCACCATCTTGTTGTAGTCGGTGACGTTCTCGTCGCGGCTTTCGCCATAGATGTAGCTGCCCTTGATTTGACCCAGCCAGTAGCTGTTGTTCTGGACACCCTTGTCGTGCTGGACAATCATCTGCTCCTGGACTTTGCCGAGGGTCTTCTCGTCGCAGCCTTTCTTCATGTACTGCTTGAGAATCTTGATGCAGTCTTTCTCAATCTTCTCGGCTTTCTCGGGGTCGCAGCCAATGTAGAACTGCCAAGCAACAGTACCCTTGCCGGTGATGGAGGGGCTACAGGAGATATTGGCGCTGGGGCTGTAGGCGTCGCCGTTCTTCTCGCGAATAATCTCGAGGGTGGTGATGCTCAAGGCGTCACCGAACTCTTGGAGCGCGATACGGGTCTGGAGGTCAAGTTCGTTGTTGGGGACTTCCATCTGACCGGAGATGAGGAGCATGCCCTGTTTCTCGATACCCTTTACGGCCTCGGCGTGGACGATACCCTTGGCGAATTTCGGGCTGCGGTCGAGAGCGTAGTTCTTGGTGACGGCGGGAAGGGTGGGCAGGTGGTTGAGGTATTTGGCAATCATGGCGATGTCGTTATCGCTCACATTACCGACGAAGAAGAAGATCTGGTTGTTGGCGAAGGAGAAGCGCTCCTTGTAGATTTCGTACATGCGGTCGAGATCGAGGCTGCGTACCTGCTCCTCAGAGGGGAACTGGATGATGCGTTTGCTGTCGGGATAGGCGGTCTTGATGTATTTGTCGATGAAGGCGACCTGGGGATTGTCGCGGATGAATTTCAGCTGCTGGAGGGTGTTCTCAATCTCGCGGTCGTAAGCCTCTTTGTCCTTGCGGGGAGCGGTGTAGTAGAGGTTGATGAGCTGGAGGGTGGTTTCGAGGTCTTTGGGCGAGCAGTTGCCGCTGAATCCCTGGGTGCTGCCGTCGATGCTGGGACTGATGGAGAGGTTCATACCTTTGAGCTTCTTGCTGAGCTGAGTGGCGCTGAAGTTGCCGATACCACCGGCATCGATGAACTCGGCTGCGTTGTCGGCCTGGTAGAAGTCGGCATCGCCATAGAGCGAGCTGCCGCCGAGGGAGTAGGAGGAGATGAGGATTTCGTCAGCCTTGAGTTCGGTTTTCTTCACCACGAAGCGGACACCGTTGGGGCAGGTGTACTCGGTGTAGCCGAGAGTGCTGTTGCTGGCGGTTTGGATGGGGGTGACGGTGGCGACCTCCTCGTTGAAGAGGGGTTCGCTGTTGACGTTGTCGACCCAAGGTTCGGTCTTGATGTTTTTGTAGTTGCGGAGGATATCGATGGCTTCCTTCTCGGTGGGGACGGCGATGCCATCCTTCTCGGGAGCGGTGCAGTAGAAGACGATGTTCTCGTCGGTGATCCAGCTCTTCAGCATGGCGTTGCACTCTTCAAGGGTGACTTCGGGGACGAACTCCTTGGCATATTTCCATTCCTGACGGATGCCGGGGGTGGGGTCGTTCTCAAGATAGTGGTTGGTGTACTCGTCGGCGAGGGAGTTGGTTTGGGTCTTGTTCTCCTCTTTGGCCATTTTGGTGTAGCGGGAGAGGAGTTCCTCTTTCTGACGATCGAGTTCGGCGGCAAGGAAGCCGTGGTCTTCAATCTGCTTCATGACTTTGAGCAGGAGCTCGGCGGTCTCGTTGATGCGGTTGTCTTTGGGGGCGGCGCTGACTTCGAAGACATCGATTTCGCGGCCAAGGAATCCACCGTAACCGCCACCAGCATACATCATGGGAGCAGTGGCCTTCTGGGTGAGTTCGCTGAAGCGCTCGTTGATCATCATGCCGATGAGGCTGCGGACAAGCATGGTGCGGTAGGCACCGACGGTACCGTTGACGCCTTTTTTATGTTTCCAGAAGATTTCGAGGGTGGTATTGGTGGCCTCTTTGTCGGTGGCGATAGCCACGAGGGGTTCCTTGTTGTCGGGGATGGAATAGCTCAGACGGGGCAGTTTCTCTTTGCCGAGGAACTTATGGCTGCTGAAGACATCCTTCACCTGCTGCTCCATACCTTTGACACCCTTGATGCCATTGTATTCGAAGTTGTCCATGTCGCCAACGATGATGATGGCCTGCAGGTCGGGACGGTACCAGTCGTTGAAGAAGTCGACAATGCTCTGACGCTTGAAGTTCATGATGACCTCTTCCTTACCAATGGGGAGACGGTCGGCATAGAGGGAGCCTTTGAGCATGATGGGCCAGGTTTTCTTACGGAGACGGTCGCCGTGGCCAACGCCACCGCGCCACTCCTCGTGGATGACACCGCGCTCTTCCTCAATCTCTTTCTGGTCGAAGAGGATATTGCCGGCCCAGCCGTCGAGGATTTCCATACCCATCTTCACCATCTCGGGGTCGTTGGCGGGCATGTTGACATAGTAGACGGTCTGGTCGAAGGAGGTATAGGCGTTGATGTCGCGTCCGAACTCAACACCGTGCTTCTGCAACTTGTCGATCATCTGGTTGCCGGGATAGCCCTTGATGCCGTTGAAAGCCATGTGCTCGCAGAAGTGGGCGAGACCCTGCTGGTCGTCGCGTTCCATGATGGAACCGGCGTTGGTGGCCAGACGGAACTGAATCATGTTCTCCGGCTTCTTGTTGTTGCGGATGTAATAGGTGAATCCGTTGTCAAGCTTGCCGTAGGTGATTTTCTTGTCCAGGGGAACCTGGGCGGTGAGGTCGCTTTTTTTCTCTTTGGCAGCTCCCTGGCCGGGCAGCTGAGCAAAAGAGGTGCCACTGAAGACGAAGGTCAGCAGGAGGGCGAAGAAAAAGGTTTTTTTCATTTTGTTGTTTATTTAAATGGGTTGTTTAATTGTTTGTCTCTTTATTGATTTCGTTATCGGGACGGTATTCCAATAGGTCGGCAGGCTGACAGTCGAGAACTTCGCAGAGACGCTCAAGGGTGCTGAAACGCACGGCTTTTGCTTTACCGGTCTTGAAAATCGACAAGTTAGCGGGGGTGATGTCCACTCGCTCGGCCAATTCCGTCAGCGACATTTTCCGCTTGGCCATCATCATATCCAAATTTACCAAAATCATTCCGCTACTACTTAACTTCTTAACTACGTTTTCCTTTAACTACTTATTTATTATATTGTCAGTTCCTGTTCTTCCTGCATTTCACGGCCGATGTAGAACAATTGCGCCATGAAGATGATGGTCACTCCGAAGACGATGCGTCCGATGTGGATGGGCATCGAGGTGGTGGGCTCCCATTCGGTCCCGGCGAGGAGGCTGGCGGCGAGTGACTGCTCTATCCATGTGCAGATATCCATACTCAACGACATGGCTATCATTAGGATACCCGCCCAGGTGAGCCAGCGAATGTTCTTCTTGGGGAACACCTTCCCGCGGCGTACATTAATATAGAAAGAAATGAGTGTGATGACCGTGAGAATAATCATTATAAAAAAGGCCACAACGCTGAATATCTGAAGGCCAAAGCACCAGTTGGCTTTGCTGGGGTTCAGCAGTTGCTCGTTGTCGGAGGAAATGATGACATTGTAGTTGCTTGTACATACGGTGGCCGAGAGGCTGTCTCCCAGGCCAGTGACGGCTATTTGTTGGCCGCTTTTGACAGGCCGATGGAGGTCGGTGATGACGATGCCATAGTCCTTGTTTTGATCCCCGAGATTCATCACCCCGATGGGGTCGGCGGCGGATACCACATTCATTATAAACAGTGCAATGAATAGAGCAACCACCCCAAGGAGGATTGCGTAAAGTGTTCTGATTCTTGCTATTCTGCTGACTTTAGCCATCTTTTTCGGTTTGTTTTTCGACGGCAAAGATACATAATTTTTTTAATATACAAGAAAAATTTTATGAAAAACGAAAAAAAAATATCGTTTTTCAATAAAAAATATCTGTAAAACAAAAAATGGAGGCCGTTAGCACTCGTATTTCTCAAGCGCTTGTCGGAGTTCGACGAGGGAGATGTCGTGATGAATCTCACCTCCCAGGGCGTAGGAGATGGCTCCGGTCTCCTCACTGACAATGACACTCAGCACATCGAGTTGTTCGGTGACGCCAATGGCGGAGCGGTGACGGAGGCCGAGGTTGGGGTCGATATCGAGCCGCGAGGTGACGGGGAGAATGCAGCGGGCGGCGAGGATGGCGTTTCCGCGGGCGATGACGGCTCCGTCGTGGAGGGGCGAGTTTTTGAAAAACAGTGCCTCGATAAGGGGCGAAGAGGCAAGGGCGTCGATCCGCTCGCCGGTGGTCACAAGGTCGTCAACCTCGTTGCGACGCTTGAAGACAATCAACGCTCCCGTTTTCGACTGCGACATGTGCATGCAGGCGTTGATATAGGCTTCGTAGTTGACAGTCTGTTTGTTGCCCTGTATATTATGTTTCCAGAATTTGATACGTTTGAAGAAGGATTCGTCGAGTTGGGTCTTGGTGCCCACGAAGAGGAGGAAGCGCCGTATCTCGGGTTGGAAGATGACAATAAGGGCGATGAGGCCGACGCTGACGATGGAACTCAATATGGCTCCGAGGAGACGCATACCCAGCATATCGGTGGCTCGCCAGATGATGAGCAGGATGATGAGCGCCCAGAAAATCAGTATGATATTTGTGCCTTTGACGAGTCGGTAGATGTAGTATACCAGTGCGGCGACAAGGGCGATGTCGATAATGTCGACGATGTTGATAGACGGGAGACCTAACATGAAGTTTGTAGATTATGGTTTTAGGTTTTCGCTTTTATTTATTGAAAAGGAGTTGTATGGTTTGAAGTGCAGGTTTGGGGTCGTGGACGCGGAGGAGGCGTGAGCCTTTAAGGAGCGCAATGGCGTCGAGGGCGATGGTGCCGGGAAGGGCTTCGTCAGGAGTGATGCCGAGGGGTTTGTATATCATGCTCTTGCGGCTCAGCGCGGTGAGTAGCGGTTCGCGGAAGAGGGAGGTGAGCTCGTCAAGTCTGTGGAGCAGTTCGTGGTTTTCTTCAACATTTTTAGCAAATCCAAATCCGGGATCTAACCACACATCCTTGACCCCCAGTCGGTAGAGTATGTCGAGTTTCTCGGAGAAATATTTGGTGAGGTCGTCGATGATGTCGGAATAGCCTGTATGTTGTTGCATTTCAGCGGGAAGAGCTCGGTTGTGCATGAGGATATAAGGAGCCTGCAGGTCGGCGACGGTACGGAGCATGTCGTCGTCGAACTGACCGCCGGAGATGTCATTCACGATGTCGGCACCCGCCTCGATGGCGCGACGGGCGGGAAGGCTGTAACAGGTGTCGACAGAGAGGAGCGTTTCGGGAAGTTCGCGGCGCAGCAGGGTGACTGCGTCGACAAGTCGCTGTGCTTCTACCTCGGGAGGCAGGAGTTGCGCTCCGGGACGCGAGGAAGCGGCACCAATGTCGATGATGTCAGATCCTTCGTCGAGGAGTCGTCGCGCATGTTCGAGCATGCCGTTGGGGGTATTGTGTCGGCCGCCATCGTAGAACGAGTCGGGGGTGATGTTAAGTATGCCCATGACGACGGGGCGTTGGAAAGTGACCAGACGTCCGCGGACGGTGATAGTAAATGGAGTATAGTTCATGATTTACATAACGTAGGAACTCAATCAATATTGTGCAGAAATAATTTTTATATTCTATACAATAAAAAAGAACGCTTCGCGTTTTAAACAAATTATGGAAAAGGATAATATTGTGCAACACGATACAAGAAAAGAGATGGAACGCGAAGTGGCGGAGTGCCGAGTGCTGTTCGAGAAGAAGACTCGCGACTATGGTACTTCGTGGCGTATCCTCCGTTTGCCGTCGATGACGGATCAGATATTCATCAAGGCTAACCGTATCCGCAGCGTGCAGGAGAGTGGCGAGAATCGCGTGGGCGACGGACTGCGTGGGGAGTTTGTGGCCATGGTGAATTATGCCGTGATGGCGCTGATTCTGAATGAAGAATTAAGAATGAAGAAGGAAGAATTGACTGACGCATCACTGGAAAAGGTGATGGAGTTGTACGACGGGCAGACAAAGCGTGTGTTGGATTTGATGATGGATAAGAACCACGACTATGGCGAGGCTTGGCGTCAAATGCGCATCAGTTCGATGGTGGACCTTATTCTGATGAAGCTTCTTCGCATCAAGCAGATTGAAGACAATGACGGTCGCACATTGGTGAGTGAGGGCGTTGAGGGCGGATACATGGACATTATTAATTATTCGCTTTTCAGCTTAGTGAGGATGAGAGAAGAAGAGTGTGAGAAATAAGCAATTCGGAAAAGAGATTTTAAAAATTAAAAAAAATGAAAATTAAGTTTGAAGCAAAGGATACGAAACTGAACTACACGTTGAATGTGGTTTCACGTTGGATCGTAGGATTAGTCTTCCTCTTCTCGGCATTCGTCAAGGGCGTCGACCCCATGGGGACGATGTTCAAAATCCAGGATTATATGTCGAGTTGGTCGCTGTTTGGCTCGTCGTTCGAATGGGCGTATCCATTGGCGGGAGTGCTGGCTGTGACGCTGATTTGTGCCGAGTTTCTTGTGGGAGTATTGTTGATATTCAACTCGTTGCGTATTTTGTCGGCTTGGCTGTTGGCTCTGATGATGGCGTTCTTCACCGTGACGACGTTCTTTGATGCCGTTACCAATCTGGTGGACGACTGTGGATGTTTCGGCGATGCCATCAAGCTGACCAACTGGGAGACTTTCTGGAAGAATGTCGTGTTGGATGTCTTCGCTGTGGTTATCTTCTATACCCGCAAACTACGTAACCGTCGTCGTCTGGAACGCGATGCTATTGTGATGCTGGTGGGTATTGCGGCTATGATAGTCTTCTGTGTCTATAACATCAAGCACGAGCCGGTCATCGACTTCCGTCCCTGGAAGATTGGCAACACAATGGTTGAACATCAGGAGCCTATGAATATCATCAGGTTCCGCAGCGTGGCCGATCCTAATGTGGTGGATACGCTGAAATACAAGAACGGTGAGTGGGACAATAAGTGGAACGACTATTTCGACGAGACGAAGTGGGAAGTGCTCGGTGATGCCGAAACAACGCCCGAGTATATCATATTGGCCGATGGCTTCTCTATGTTGGCTCCCGATGAGAACGGTGTGCTGAGTTTGGAGCAGACCTTGAATATCCTTCCCGACAGCAATGGAGTGCTCTTCGTTACCATCTATGACCTTGCCGATGTCGATGAGGAGGAAATTCAGGAAGTGAAGAATGCAGTGGATAAGGTGCGCGAACTGAATAAGGAAGGCCGTGAGATTCGTCTTGTGATGCTGACTTCGATGGGCCGCATTAGCGACAGCCCGTTGCAGAATACCCAGGTGTGGCTGTCCGACAATGGTATCGAGGGCATCCGTGTGAATGTGTTGGATATCGAAGGAGAGAACAACGTCTACTTCGCCGACGCTACTGCCATCAAGACCATTATGCGTGGCAATCCCGGCTTTATGTTTATGAAGAACGGCGTGGTGGTCGACAAAGGCCGCAAAGTGAGTGACCTTGACTTTTAACACCTTATACCTCTTAAACCCTTTAAATCTTTTCATCTAATGATTCAGAGAATTCAATCGTTATGGCTGGCATTGGCGGTGGTTTGCATCGGCCTCTGCTTCATTCTGCCTGTGGCAAAGTATCAGTATACCGATAAGCCCGACAAGGGTCAGCGGCTCGAATCGCAGTTCGGCTTGGTGGCTCAGGAGACCCCCGACCTGCGTAATCAAATGAACGCTGGTGAACCCGTGATTACCTGTGGCCCAATGGTCGACAAGATGACCACTTGGCCGTTGATGACGTTGGCTATCGTGACTGGCGTGATAGGTCTTGTTTGCATCTTCCTCTTCAAGAATCGCCGCCTGCAGATGCGCCTCACAACTTTGGGATTCATGTCAACACTCATTTACGTCTTCCTGCTTTTCTTTTGGGCTGTGGACAAATATGCCGATGTGCTTTCGAACGACGGGATGCTGAAGATATTCCTCGCCGATGCCAAGCCCGAGGTGACTTGGTGTGCCGGCGCTTTCGTCCCGATGGCGGCACTGGTCTTCTTCTTCCTCGCCCAGCGGGCCATCCGGAAGGACGAGGCTATGGTGCGTGCAGCAGATAGACTGAGATAAATGAAGATTGAAATTAGCAACATAGGGCAGCTGCCGGAGGTGGCACGGAATTTGCTCTCCTCTTTTCCTGAGGAGCGCTTTTTTGCCTTCTTTGGAAAGATGGGGGTGGGGAAGACCACACTTATCAAAGAGTTATGTGCTGCTTTGGGCGTGGAAGACAATGTGTGCAGCCCTACCTTCGCCATCGTCAACGAATACAGTCGCCCTCTGAATGCAGGAAGTGAGCCGATATACCACTTTGACTTCTACCGTCTCAAATCGCTGGCCGAGGCCTACGATATCGGCTACGAGGAGTACTTCTACAGCGGATGTTACTGCTTCACCGAGTGGACGGAAAAAATCGAAGAATTGCTCCCCGAACACTACGTCAGAGTGGATATCGAAGAACAGGAAGGACACCGCATCCTGACAGCTCAAGTGGTATCGTATTGAAAAATGAATAATAATTATATGGATAATAGAGAAAAAGAATCGGAAGTGCTGGCCCGCCTGGCGGCGCAGGTTCTCGACGAGAAAAAAGGTGAGGATGTACGCATCCTCGACCTGCGCAAGGTTCACGGCGCACCGGCCGAATATTTTGTCATTGCCTCGGGTAATGTCCCGTCGCATGTGAGCGCCTTGAGCGACAATGTGTTCGAAGTGATTAAGAAGGCTACAGGGATGAATCCTCACAAGATAGAGGGTTACAACAACGCCGAATGGATACTGATGGACTATTTCGACGTGGTTATCCATATCTTCCAGAAAGAGAAACGCGCCTTCTACCGCCTCGATGAACTTTGGAGCGACGGCGAGGAAATCCCTGTTAAGAGTTAAAACGTTATGGCTAAGCAACCCAACAAAAATCTCAATATGCCGCGTGGCAAAAAGCCCAAATCGTCGCGCATCCTCTACATCGTCTATATCGCGATTATGCTTGTGCTGCTCTTCGGTATGTTCGATGGAGGTGGCTCGAAGCATCCCATCACCTGGGAACGATTTGAGAAAATCCTTGTGAGTGACGACTATGAGACCATCACTGTTGTCAACCAGTCTGTCGCTGAGATAAAAATTAAAGACGAGGCGCTGAAAAGAGACCCTCAGTATAGAGACTTGAAGGCTAAGCGAGGCATCTTCGGAAGTGAATCTTCCGCGGGCATCTATACCTACAATGTGGGAACCCTTGAGCATTTCGACCACCAGCTCGAAGAGTTCAAGGAGAAGCACGACGGCAAGTACATCAGTTATGAGAACGAGACCGAGACCAGTGCCCTGAAAGATATCCTTGTCTTCTTCGGCCCGCTGCTGATTTTCATCATTTTCATCTGGCTTATGGGAGCCTGGGGCCGTCGTCAGATGGGCGGCGAAGGCGGTGGAGGCGGCTTCGGAGGCCTCTTCAACTTCGGACGCAGCACCGCTAAGCAGTACGATGCTACCAAGCAAATCAATGTCACCTTCAAGGATGTCGCCGGTCTGGCTGGCGCCAAAGAGGAGGTGATGGAGGTGGTCGACTTCCTCAAGAACCCCAAACATTACACCGAATTGGGTGGTAAGATTCCTAAGGGTGTACTCCTTGTAGGTCCTCCGGGTACCGGTAAGACCTTGTTGGCCAAAGCAGTGGCCGGCGAAGCGGGAGTGCCGTTCTTCTCCATGTCCGGTTCCGACTTCGTCGAGATGTTCGTCGGTGTGGGTGCCAGCCGTGTGCGTGGACTCTTCGAAGAGGCCAAGAAGAAATCGCCCTGCATCGTCTTCATCGACGAGATTGATGCCGTCGGTCGCGCCCGTGGTCGTGGAGGTCTTGCCGGCAGCAACGACGAACGCGAGAATACCCTCAACCAGCTCCTCACCGAGATGGACGGTTTCTCTTCCACCACCAACGTCATTGTCCTTGCCGCTACCAACCGCGCCGATGTGTTGGATAAAGCGCTGATGCGTGCCGGTCGTTTCGACCGCCAGATATATGTCGAACTGCCCGACATCGAGGAGCGTAAGGCCATCTTCGCTGTCCACATGAAGAATCTCAAAATCAATGTCGACAAGAGCAGCGAGGGCTTCGTGGATCGCGACTTCCTCGCCAAGCAGACTCCCGGATTCTCGGGCGCCGACATCGCCAATGTCTGCAACGAGGCTGCCCTCGTGGCTGCCCGCAAGAATAAGAAACAAATTGAGAAGCAGGACTTCCTCGACGCTGTCGACCGCATCGTCGGTGGTCTCGAGAAACGCACCAAGGTGCTCTCCGACCAGGAGAAGCATACCATTGCCTACCATGAGTCGGGCCACGCTTCCGTCTCCTGGCTCCTGCGTTGGGCTAATCCCTTGGTGAAGGTTACCATCGTGCCGCGTGGCAAAGCCCTCGGTGCCGCCTGGTACCTTCCAGAAGAACGCCAGATTACCACCTACGAGCAGATGTTCGACGAGATGACCTCCCTCATGGCTGGCCGTGCCTCCGAGGAGATTGTCTATGGCCGCATCTCTACCGGTGCCCTCAACGACATCGAGCGCGCCACCAAGATGGCTCAAGCCCTCGTCACCTACTACGGTATGAGCCCCGAGGTGGGCAACATCAGTTTCTACGACTCCACAGGGCAGAACGAGTACTCTTTCGCAAAGCCCTTCAGCGAGAAGACCGCCGAAACCATCGACCGCGAGGTGCGCCGCATGGTCGAAGAGGCTTACAGCAAGGCTAAGGAATTGCTCCTCAGCCACCGTGAACAACTTGACCAGTTGGCAGCCCAGCTCTACGACAAAGAGGTCCTCTTCCGCGAAGACCTCGAACGCATCTACGGTCCCCGCCCTTGGGAAACCCCGGAAACCCCTGAAATCCAGGAAACTCCCGAAACCCCTGAAACCACCGAAACTCAGGAAATCCCTGAATGTTCTGAAAACTCGGAAAAAAACATCGAGCAATGAAAACCTTTTGGATTCGCACCGTCAGCGCCATCGTCTATGTGATTCTCTTCCTGGGCACCATGTTCAGTGGTGTCTTTACCGGGAACCTCCAGGCGGGTGTACTCATCTTTGGTGCTTTCCTGCTTTTTGTTACGGTCGGATGCTCCTTCGAGTTTCTCCGCATGGTGGGTCGGCAGGGGACTCACCCTTCCCGACTGTTGGCCTATCTCTTCGCCGTTGTGGGATTTCTTCTGTTGGGAATACCCTCGGTGATGGGTCTCAATGTGGCCCTCTTCGGCTACATGGTCGTCTTCTACTGCCTCTTCGCCCTCTCGGTCATCGTGCAGTTGTGGCAGCACAGCGAGCAGCCTTTCCGCGAGGCGGCCTATACCCTCGTTCCGCTTCTCTACATCGCCGTCCCGTTGGCCCTGATGCTCACCCTCCTGCAGGACCGTGGTCCGCTGGTGCTTCTCATGGTCGTCGCTATGGTGTGGGTCAACGATTCCGGTGCCTATATCGGTGGCTCCCTCTTCGGCCGTCAC
>Ga0265300_10000682_pt1 | contig 35403 bp, 31 predicted proteins | sample AusTroGonzalo_MG_FD_193482 | JGI IMG/M metagenome (GOLD analysis project Ga0265300, IMG submission 193482) | Bovine rumen microbial communities from tropical cattle in Woodstock, Queensland, Australia - Gonzalo_03 | ecosystem: Host-associated > Mammals > Digestive system > Stomach > Rumen ...
GAAAGGACTCTGTGGTCACCGTCCGTGAAGCCGATTACGACTATTATGACAAGGTGTGGTATAAGACGCCACGCCAAAAAAAGACTGCTTGCTGGGTGGATCCCTTCGATGACTATAATGCTGGAACACTGTCAAGCCCAGAGATGATAGCATCCTACTGCATACCACTCAACGACCGACAGGGAAAGTTCATAGGTGTCATCTCCACCGACCTATCGCTGAAGAGGCTCACAGAGACCATCACAGCAGAGCATCCATACCAAAATTCCTACTTCATGTTGTTGGGAGCCGATGGACACTATTTTGTACACCCCGACACCACGAAACTGCTCAAGCAGACCATCTTCACAGGCGTTGACCCCAGAGATCACACCGACATCGTGGCATTGGGATATGAGATGACCAACGGACGGACAGGACACATGGATGTCAATATTAACGGTACGTCACACATCGTGCTCTACCGACCTCTCGAAGGCACCCAGTGGAGCATCGCGCTCGTCTGCCCCTCCAACGAACTGCTGCGTGGATATAACAGATTGAATTACATCTTGTTGCCACTGCTCATTATCGGACTGTTTTTGCTGGCAATGGGTTGCCACCGCATTGTGAAACACTTCACACAGCCTCTGGGACTGCTGGCAGCCGAACTGAGGCAGATCGGTCATGGCGACTATGAGAAAATCCTGCCACACAGTCAGCGCACCGACTTGATAGGCCAGTTGCAAAACAGCTTCTGCCAGATGCGGCAGAGCATCAGCCAGCACATCCACGAAGCAGAGAAAACGAAGCTGGAGACCGAGCAGCGCACCAAGGAACTTGAGCAAGCCACCCTGCTGGCACGTCGGGCAAGTGAGCAAAAGACGCAGTTCATGCAAGACATTACGCACCAGATACATACGCCACTCAACATCGTTCATGGATTCTCACAGATATTATGCGAAAGTGATGCGATGTCTGACGACGAGAAAAAGGAGATGGCTGAGACCATGTATGTGCAGACCAACGCCCTCGATTATATGGTGAACAAACTGCTCACAGCATCGCTGGTCGAGAGCCGTCAAACCATCATTACAGACGAAACTGTGGGCTGCAATATGTTGGCACACGAAGCTGTCGAAACTGCCAGCAGTTTGATCCCTCATACTGTAGAGATGCATCTCGACAGCCATGTGGACGATGAACTGACCATTCAGACCAACCGTCACCATTTGCTCATTGTCCTCACAGAGCTGCTCGTCAATGCCCTCCATTTCACCAGCGAAGGCAGCATCACCCTGCGCATCGAAACCACTGATGATGTTGTGAACTTCATCGTCGAAGACACAGGACCTGGTATTCCACCCGAAAAGGCCGACTTCATCTTTGATAAATTCACCAAAGTCGATATGTTCACAGAAGGTCTTGGTCTTGGTCTGTTCCTTTGCCGTCGTGTCGTCATGCTGATGAACGGCACCCTCACGCTCGACACCCAATACACCAGCGGCAGTCGTTTCGTCGTGAGCCTCCCATTGCACCTTTGACTTCTTGAACCTTCTACTTCATCTTATACAACTTATACTGGAATGTCAGCTGCACATAGTGCGGATTGCCTGAACTGCGGCTCTCGCTTCGTCCTGTTCCTGTTATATATGTGCTGAAATTGCTTCGTTCGTGCAGAATGTCGTACCATGAGAGCTTCAGTAAGCCTCTGTAGTCGCGTAGCACCTTATATTCAACACCCATATTCCAGATGAATTCTGTGCGGTTCGCGTCTCTCATCTTGCTTCCTGCCTGCCCGGAAATGTTCAGGTCGGTCTTGAGGGTGAGCCTGTTTCCCAACCAATAATTCCAGGTGCTGTTGACGTTATATGTATGATTCTCTTCAATCGAAGTCATATAGTTGCTTTCGCCCCATTGGTAGCGGTAGCTTCCATTCAGCGTCAGGTCGAAATGCTTGGTGTACAGCACGAATCGAGGCGTTAAGGAAATGGAGTGAACATTCGAAAAACCCTTTCCACTTTCTGTCGCACCAAGAGTCTGCATGTAGCTGACCGAATGATTATAATTATAGCTGCTATTTACACTGATGTTTGCATGCTTGAAGTCTGTCCGGTAGCTGACATTTCCGCCAAATCTCCAGTTGCCGTTGATGTTCTCGGATGTAGAGATCGTTCCTCCGGTCTTTGTGTCATAGATGGAGCGAGATGAGATGTTGTTTCGGGTGAAAGAATAGTCACCATTAAACGACCATCCGGCGCCACAATTGGCATTGAAGTAAAAGCTATGGGTTTCTGGCTTCTTGAGGTTCGGATTGGCTATCCGAATGTAGAGCGGATTATTGTTTGTCGTAGGTGCTACCAAGTTTGAGCTGGAAACCAAACGATTGTTATACTGATAGGTCAAGTTCGCATAATGATTCTCTCCGATTCTGAACGACAGGTTGGTGGACAAATTCAGGAGCGGTGCTTGCTGAGTGGTGTCGGCTATCACGCCGTCCTTGCGTTCATAATGGTAAGTTTCACGTGTGGGGATAATCATGGCGTTTTGAGTGAAGCCCAAGCGCTTATATCGAAAATGATAATCGATTCCTATATGGTGGGCATCCGACTTTGTTTGTTCGGAGGTGCTGATGCTGTCCAGTAGCTGGTGGTTATTTGTCAGGTCGTAATAGATACGCTCCGATTCACTATTGTCGTGTACGAATTCATAGTTGAAGTTTAAGCTCTGGCGCAACTTTTCCGGACCAAACTCGAAACCGCCCCTTGCCGAAAGACTGAGGCGTTCCGAATTGGAAGGAGCGATGCTTTCTCGCAGATAGTGCCACACACTGTCGCCATATTGGAGGTAATCCGTCTGTTGCCGTTCTGTCGATGATTGAAACCTGTTGTTGGTGTTCAGATTTATACGAGCTTCTATGTGAGCATTCGCCTCTCCATTAAAATACTGGTAATAGTTGCTCTGCAAACCGAGTGAATGCTGATGCGAACGGCTCGAAGTCTCACTGCTTCTGCGGTTTAGCGTGATGGCAGCCAATTGTTCCTCGTCCATCAGTTCGTTGTTTTCGCCCACGAACGGATTGCCGTTATAGGTGGCACTGTTCGATTGGCTATACGACTTAGCATCACTATAGTTATAGTTCACATTCGCATTCAAACTACCATAATGACCCTTATTTATCGGCGTATTGATATTGAAATAATGGCCCGTGTTGTTGTTGTAGCTTTTCGACTGAGAGGCTGAAGTCGAATACTGCTCGTATTCAGGCATGATGGTCGAACTGAGGGATTCCCTGTCGCTTCGTTGGTCGGTATAAGAATATTGGGGCTGATACTGTATATTGGTTTTGCCAAATTGTCTTCTGTAACTTCCATTAATCCTGTTATTGCCGTTTTTCTTTGAACTGGCATTGGGCAAATCGTCCAATTGAACATTTGCGTTCCACTCTCCCTTATTGCCCTTCTTCCATTGCATGCCTTGCATCTGGAAATGGTAAGTGTTCTTGACGCTCGTTGTTCCTATCTCAGGCTTCGTCAATTCCACCTTATTCACCGGTTTTTTTGTGATCATATCCGCCACCCAATGCTTCGTCGTGTCCGTACTCAACGTGTCTGCCTGCGTCTTATATACTCGGAACTGCTTCAAATCTGTGTTTTCGATATTCTCCAGCGCTATCTTCATATCGTGCGCAAAGAACGACTCACCATTCAGCCTAATTTCATGAATCACGCTGTCTCGGTAGGTGAGCTGTCCGTCTTCATACCGCAATCCGGGCAGACGGCGCACCAGATTGAGCAACACCGTTCCCCGAGGCATCTCAAACGCATCCACGTTAAACACCGTCGTGTCGCCGCTCTCATACATTCGTTTCAACTCTCCGACAATCACCACCTCATCCATACTCATGGGCTTGCTTTTCAGCACGATGCTGTCGAGAGTTATCCCCCATTGTCCCCCATAACTCTTATTGTCTTCGTCAAAGTAGTGATACACCGACTTCAGGTCTTGCGTGTATGTTTCATATCCCACATACGACACCTTCACCCTCACTCTGGGCACATCGTTCTTTTTCACACGCTTCTTCAGCACATTCATCCCATGATAAAAAAAGCCTTCCTTGTTTGTCACCGCCACCGACTTCACCGTCGTGTCGTTCAGGCACACCAGCTGGATGTTCGCATTGGGAAGCGAATAAGGCTTGGGTTCCATCTCGTCTGTACCGAAAATGCGGCCGGATATGTTCAGCCAAAGCTTCTCCCCGACTGTCTGACGACCATCTGTCTGCCCGCCTCCAGCAATATAAATCTGTGCCTGCATCCCAATCGACATGCAGAGAAGCAAAACAATCCATATAGCCTTATTCTTGTTCATAACTCTCAACCTTCAAGACATTTCACATACTTTTTTGAAAACGATACAAAGGTACGTTTTTTACCTTCAAACCCCCAAGAAAATCAATTTACAAAAAATTTACATTTTATTTAGGGGGGGTGGAAAGGAGGATTTATTTTAAGATAATTTTTCTGTCCCCAACTTTGGGCTTCCAGAGTGCTGCTGCACCTCCTTCTCTCCTCGGGAAAGGGGACTTAATCCCTGTTTGAAATTGCCGTCGGCAATCCATGGCTTTGCCGCCGACTCTTTTCATCAATGCCGTCGGCTTGTTTTCTGGTACTTTCTCCCCCTTTTCAGGCGTCCCTGAGGGTGAGATCATTCTTTCTTTATTTCTGGTACAAAGTTACGACATTTTTCTGACATATGCAAATATTTGTAGATTTTTTTGATTTTTTTGACATGCCTGTGGATACAGAAATACAGAATACAGTTTTATAGGCGCCACCATCAAAGGTGAAAATCAACTTAATAATATATATAATATATGTATATATATTATATATATTATTAAAATTTTCTTTACCAATTTTGAGGATATGGTGATATGGGCTCTAACAAAACTGTATTCTGTATTCTGTATCCATAGTTTGTCCTATCCGTTCGGATTTGGCTGACTGTAAAAAGTTGAGGGTTTATTTGGTAATATGTTCAAAAAGTACTATCTTTGCCGTGCAACATAGGGGTGGAAAGTTATTAACTACCTAATATGGAAACCTCTATAATATAATAGTTTATACTATTCTATATGGGTGGAAAGTTAAGGTTAGAAATCATCAATCACTTGCTATCGCTTCCCCTCTGTTTTCTTTGTAAAAATTTGTCGATGTCGACAAAAATTATTACCTTTGTGGCGATTTATATAGTAACCCCCTCGATAGTATCCATCATGAGAAAACATCAACCTTCTTTCCGTCATTCATTATTTCTCTCTTGCTTGTATGCTTTCCTCTTGTTGGCTGTCATTACAGGATGTTCTGATGACACGAATGAAACATCAGAGGAGGGTATCATCCCTATTGAGGTGTCCTCCCCTCAGGCAGAGTATGACCCTGCCAACATCATTCTGATGCATACCCCAGGAAATGAAATGGAGGGGGCTTATGGACGCACCAAGTATTTTGATGTGGAGGGAATGCGAGAAGAACACCTGAATTACATGAACTGCTTGAAGGAAAACGGCATTCAAGTGTTTGAACTCACGGATGTGCTGGAGATGATGCCGATGAATGCATTAAGAGAGATTGCCCCAAAGATGTTTGTGCAGGACATCAGTAGGTTCGACAAGAAAGCGCTGATTCAGTACATGATAGAAACGCCTCCACTAAAAGGCTTGTATTTCACACGTGACCAAAGCATTTCAACCCCTCGAGGACAAATCATCTGCAAGATGACCTTATCCCACAGAAAGCATGAACCTGCCCTCATCCGGCTTTGCTATCAATACTTGGGCAATCGCGTCATCTACACCATCAGCGGTGAAGAGGCACGAATGGAGGGTGGGGATTATCTGCCTTTTGGTACATTGTCTTTCATTGGCGAAGGATTGAGAACCAACAGGGCTGCCATTTTGGAGTTGCTGGATGCCGATGTTGTGGGGCACGACACAATCGTGGTCGTGAAGGATGCGCTTCGTAATAGCAAGGAGATGCATCTTGACACCTACTTCAATATCATCGACAAGGATTTGGTCGCGATGTCAGCATCGAGGATGGAGGCTCAGGCTGGTCAATCCAATTATGTGGCCATTGACATCTATGCACGCAAACCAAGCACTCGACCTTATCACGAGTTAGAAACGGATGAAAGTCTGGTGACATTCCTGCAAAATAGAGGTGTGACCATTCTTCCTGTTGCTCCAGCCGATCAGGAACGCTTCGCCTGCAATTTCCTGTGCATTGCCCCCAGGCATATTATTGCCCGACAAGGTCTCTCTCTTGATTTTGTCCATCAGATGGAGTCGCACGATGTTCAGGTGGAGTGGGTCAAGTTGGATGAACTCGTCGAGGGAACAGGCGCCGCTCATTGTATGACACAAGTTGTCAGTCGCCACTAACATGGCTCAACCAACTTTTTGTTCCTTGAAAAAGAAATAGGAGGTGAACACCTTGGGTGATCACCTCCTATTTGATTCTTGGATCGTTCAATTAGTTGATAGCGCTATCGAGATCAGAGCCAGCCTTGAACTTAGCCACCTTCTTTGCAGCGATAGTGATAGGCTGCTTGTTAGATGGGTTGATACCCTGGCGAGCTGGACGCTTTGCTACAGAGAATGTTCCGAAACCGATGAGGGAAACCTTTTCACCTGCCTTGAGGGCACCGATGATTGATTCAACACAAGCGTCAACGGCCTTCTTTGCGTCAACCTTGCTCAGACCTGCCTTTGCAGCGATAGAGCCTACGAGATCAGTTTTTGTCATAAGTCTAAAAATTTAGGTTTTTAATAATAAAGTTTGTATTGGGTAATAAAAAAATCCAATCAAATTTAAGTTTATAGGCGAATATTGAGCGTTTCCGTTCGTAACTTCGTTGCAAATATATGAGATAAATTTTCGAGAACAAACATTTTTCGCAAAAAAATCGTGAAAAATGCAAAAAAAACTTGTATTTTCTCGTTTTTTGCCCTTTAATAGGAAGAAAAACTCTAATTTTGCACCCGAAATTCACAAAGTGAGATAGTTACATATAAAAAGAGAAGAGTGTATGAGAATGACTCCTGCCGTTAAGGTGATTTTGATTATAAATGTGGTCTTGTATGTGATGGCTTATTGGGTCACCCCGATGATTCCCTTGGATGGACATACGGACTGGTTTCTGAATTTTAATGCGCTTCATCCGATAGGTGGGGAAGGTTTTGCCATTTATCAGTACATCACCTACATGTTCATGCATGGTGGATGGTGGCACCTGTTTTTCAACATGTGGTCGTTGATGATTTTTGGCAATGCGGTGGAGCAGCAAGTGGGCACGAAGCGTTTTTATCTATATTATGTTTTGTGTGGCATCGGTGCTGCATTGGTGAATCAGTTCATCACTTGGGTGGGGCTCATCAATCCTGCCCAGTTGGTGGGTGCTTCGGGTGCCATCTATGGCGTGATGGCCGCTGCGGCTTTCTTCTTCCCCAATGCCAAGCTGTTCATTATCCCCATTCCGTTCCCCATCAAGCTGAAGTATTTGGTGGGCTTCTATACGGTGGTGGAGATGTATTTGGGCATCACATCGATTGATGGTGTGGCGCACTTTGCCCACTTGGGCGGCATCTTGGTGGGTGCCATCATCCTGTTTATTTGGAGGATGCAGGAGAAGCAGCGTGTCCAGAATGGCGGTTACAGGTCTTCCACTTCGGGTTCCCATTATCAGAAAGAGGAAAGTTCGTGGAAGGAGTGGCTGGGGGGCAAGCGCAAACCCAAGATGCGTGTGACCAATGTGCGTGAGACGAACTATGAGAATCATCAGTATAATGAGAAGAAACGTCAAGACAATGAGGAAATAGACCGCATCTTGGACAAGATCCGCAAGAATGGCTACCAGAATTTGTCGGAAAGCGAGAAGGCGACACTTTTCAACGCCAGCAAGAAGATGAGAGGGGAAGAATGAAGTTGCTGAAAAAAATTCCATTGTTTATCTTTGCGGCCATCAATCTGCTGATGATTGTGGCAATGAATTTTTGTGCTTACACGTCGTGTTTGCCTCCGCAGGAATATCCTCAATGGTCGTATTTCGGACTGATATTCCCTGTGTTTCTTGTCGCTAACGTGTTTTTTGTGCTCTTTTGGCTGATATTCAAGTGGAAATGGACCTTGCTCCCTTTGGTGGGCATGGCTTTGTGCGCTGGCAGCATCAGAGCATATATCCCCATCAACTTCCCCAGCGAGCCTCCAACTGGCTGCATCAAGGTGATGTCGTACAATGTGATGGCTTTTGCTGAGGACAAAACGAAAGCCACTCCTGATTCGTGGGACGAAAACCCTATTTTTAAGTATCTGTTGGAAAGCGGCTCGGACATCATTTGCTTGCAAGAAGCAAGGAAGAGTTTTGTGGACAAGGCGATTGATTCCATTTCGACTATTTACCCCTATTACCATTATGAATTAGAGACGGACAACTACATCGCTTGCTTCTCGAAGTTTCCCATTGAGTCGGTGACAAAGATTGAATACCCCACCTCCACTAATCATTCTTATGCTTATGAGATGCTAGTGGAAAAGGACACGCTGCTGCTCATTAACAACCATCTGGAATCCTACAAGTTGAGTCCAGAGGATAAGGACAATTACAAGTCCATCATCAAGAACTACAAACATCCGGAGGAGAATGAATCAGAGACGAAATATTTGGGATTGACGGAGAAAATCGCGGGACACGATTCCATTCGCGGGATGCAAGCAGATTCGGTCGTTGCCTATGTGGCACAAAATAGGGGAAAGAACATTGTTTTGTGTGGCGACCTCAACGCTACGCCAGTTTCGTATGTTCACCATCGCCTGACGAGTGAATTGGATGATGCTTATACTCGAAGTGGCAATGGACCAGGCATCAGTTACAATCGGAGTGGGATGTATTTCCGTCTTGACCATATCCTAGTGAGTCCGAACATCAAGGTGTATGGCGCCAAGGTGGATGATTCCATCAAGGATAGTGACCATTATCCCATCTATTGTTTTATCAAATTGGAGTAAAAGTAAGACACAAAGACCTTATAAATGAATATTTTTAATGCGTTTTTGTTTCTATTTGTAAAAAAAACTCTAACTTTGCACCTTGAATTATCGTGGAGTGCCTTGAACCGAACGCGCTTTTATATATATAATATGTGTGAGAGGCGTGTTTTTTTGAGGCATTTGTGGGCTGAAATGAAGTGAAATAAAGAACAACAATAACAATCAAAATATTAAATCATTCAACAAAAATGCAAAACAAAGGATTTGTAAAGTTTTTAGCAGTGGCGTTGACCCTCATCTGCTTGTTCTACCTTTCTTTTGGCTTTGTCACCAAGTATGTGGAGGATAAGGCTGCAAAGATGGGAGAGCAGGAAGCTGAGCTTTACTTGGATTCGTTGAATTCGACTCCATTCTATCTGGGCAACTACACACTGAAGGACTGTCGCGAAACTGGTATCGGCTTGGGTCTTGACCTGAAAGGCGGTATGAACGTCATCCTGGAGGTGAGTGTCCCAGATGTAGTAAAGGCGTTGGCAGACCACAAAACTGACGAAGCCTTCCTCAAGTCTGTCAATGAGGCAGCTCAGGAAGCGCAGGATAGTCAGAGCGATTTCATCACACTTTTTGTCAAGGCTTATAAAAAGAACGCTCCTGGTAAGCCACTTGCGGGTATCTTTGCCACTCAGCAGTTGAAGGGCAAAGTGAATACCAACAGTAGCGATGCTGACGTGGAGAAGGTTCTTCGTGAAAGCGTTGACGAGGCAGTTGACAACTCATTCCTCGTGCTCCGTACACGTATTGACCGTTTTGGTGTCGTTCAGCCTAACATCCAGAAGATTGAAGGTCAGAGCGGACGCATCATGGTGGAACTTCCTGGTATCAAAGAGCCAGAGCGTGTACGTAAACTCCTTCAAGGTAGTGCAAACCTTGAGTTCTGGGAGACTTACGATGCTCCTCAGGTGGCTCCCTACTTGTCGCAGCTGAATGCCGCTCTGCGTAACGGCGGTGAGGTGGCTAATGACACTGTGGCAGCAGATACAACAGTTGTAGCTGAGGCTGAACAGGTGGAAGAAAAGGCTGATTCCAGCAAGAGTGCTACCAGTGTGTTGGCTCAGGTGAACAAGGGGGAAGAAGCAGCCAAGGATAGCAAGGCAACAGAAGCAGAAAAGAAGGAGAACCCTCTCTTCTCTATGTTGCAGCCATCAGGTGCACAGAGTGGCTGCATGGTGGCTTTAGCTCAGGCTCTTGACACCGCTGAAATCAATGCCCTTCTCAACTCAGAAGTGGCTAAGCAGATTTTCCCTGCTGACCTCTCCCTCAAATGGGGTGTGAAGTCGATGGATAAGGCTGGTAAGATTTTTGAACTTTATGCTATCCGCACCACAGGTCCTAACGGACGTGCTCCACTGGAAGGTGAAGTGGTGACTGATGCTAAGGATGAGTTCGACCAGTACGGAAACCCAATCGTGACCATGAAGATGAACACGGAAGGTGCTCGTAAGTGGGCTGCTATCACAGAGGCAAACGTAAACCACTGTGTGGCCGTCGTGCTCGATAACCTCGTATATAGCGCGCCTAACGTGATGAATAAGATTGACGGTGGCAACACGCAGATTTCTGGTAACTTCACCACGACAGAGACCAAAGACTTGGCAAACGTGCTTCAGTCTGGTAAGATGCCTGCTCCTGCCAGCATCATTCAGGAGGACATCGTAGGTCCTACTCTCGGTGCTCAGTCCATCCAAGCAGGTTTCATCTCTTGTATCGTCGCTTTCATCGTGCTGATGTTCTACATGGTGCTGATGTACGGTGTGCGTGAAGGTATGGTGGCAAACTGCGCCTTGATGCTCAACTTCTTCTTCTCATTTGGTATTCTCACTTCTCTGGGTGCAGCCCTGACAATGTCAGGTATTGCCGGTATGGTGCTGACGCTCGGTATGGCTGTGGATGCCAACGTGCTCATCTATGAACGTACGAAGGAAGAGATGCGCGGTGGAAAGAATATCAGTGCCGCTGTGGCTGCTGGTTACAGCAATGCCTTCTCGGCTATCTTCGACTCAAACGTGACAACCATCCTGACGGGTGTCATCCTCTATAACTTCGGTACAGGTCCAATCAAGGGCTTCGCAACGACGCTGATCATCGGTATCGTATGCTCCTTCTTCACCGCTGTGTGGTTGACTCGTATCGCTTACGAGCACTTCCTCAATCGTGGTAAGTGGCAAGACTTGAAGTTCACTACGAAGTTCTCTCAGAACATGATGAAGGATACGAAGTACAACTTCATGGGCAACTACAAGAAGTCGTTCGTCGCTTTTGGTATCTTCCTCGTGATAGTGCTTGTCAGCTTCGGTCTTCGTGGTTTGAGCCAGTCAATTGACTTCACTGGTGGTCGCAACTACAAGGTTGAGTTTGTGAAGCAGGTTGAGCCTGAGGCAGTGAAGGCTGCCATTGTGAAGCAGTTTGAGGCTAACAACAAGAATGACGAAGCCATCAACGTAACGGTCATCGCTATCGGTACGGAGGGCAATAACGTTCGAGTATCGACCAACTTCAACATCAACGACAATAGTTCCGCAGCTGATGCTCAGATTGAGTCATTGCTCTATCAGGCATTCGTAGATGGCGGTATGGTGGAGAAGTCTGTGTCAGAAGAGGCATTCCTCGATCGTGACAACCGTGCTGGTGGTTCCATCGTTTCTTCTCAGAAGGTGGGTCCTGCCATCGCATCCGACATCCTTCGTGGTGCAGTGCTGTCAGTGCTCTTCGCCATCGTAGTCATCTTCGTCTATATCCTCATCCGTTTCCGCAATGTGGCATACTCAGTGGGCTCTATCGTGGCTTTGACGCTCGATACAGTACTCGTAATTGGTATGTTCTCACTCTGCTACGGTTGGATTGGCTTCTCGCTCGAGGTTGACCAGACGTTCATTGGTGCTATCCTGACGGTGATTGGTTACTCCATCAACGATAAGGTGGTGATCTTTGACCGTATCCGTGAGGTATTCAAGAACTATCCGAAGCGTGACCGTCAGCGCATCTTCAACGATGCCTTGAACAGCACTCTCGCACGTACCATCAACACGTCAGTATCTACGTTCATCGTGCTGTTAGTGATCTTCGTGCTCGGTGGTGACAGCATCCGTGCTTTCGCCTTCGCCATGATGCTGGGTGTTATCATCGGAACAAGTTCTTCACTCTTTATCGCAGCTCCTACCGCATACCTTGTGATGGGTGCTCGCATCAAAGAAGCTGAGGAAGCATCTGAAGAGACAAAATAAGTAAAAGATAATGAGGGCAGCAACATGCACGTTGCTGCCCTTTTTCTAAACCAACACAAAATTATGACAAAGATTCGTGCAGCCATCGTTGGATATGGCAACATCGGAAAGTACGCGCTCGAAGCTATTGAGGCTTCTGAGGACATGGAGTGCGTGGGCGTGGTTCGTCGTAATGGAGAGGCTAACAAACCAGCCGAACTCGCCAATTATCCCGTAGTAAAGAACATCACTGAGTTGAAGGATGTGCAGGTGGCAATCCTTGCTACTCCCACTCGTAAGGTGGAAGAATATGCAAAGCAGTGCCTTGCTCTTGGCATCAACACAGTGGATTCATTCGACATACATACTCAGATTGTTGACCTCCGTCGTTCATTGGACGCTGTGGCAAAGGCTAACAACGCTGTTTCTGTCATCTCAGCAGGATGGGATCCAGGTTCAGATTCTATCGTCCGCTCACTGATGGAGAGCCTTGCACCAAAGGGTGTAAGTTACACTAACTTCGGTCCTGGTCGTTCAATGGGTCACTCTGTGGCTGTACGTGCCATTGAGGGTGTAAAGGATGCACTCTCAATGACCATTCCAGTAGGCACAGGCATTCATCGCCGCATGGTGTATGTGGAGTTGGAGGAAGGTGCAGACTTCAAGACGGTTGAGGCTGCCATCAAGGCTGATCCTTACTTTGTGAATGACGAGACACACGTTCAGCAGGTTCCTTGTGTGGATGCTCTCAACGATGTAGGTCATGGTGTGAACCTCGTTCGCAAGGGTGTTTCAGGTAAGACGCACAACCAGTTGTTTGAGTTCGACATGAAGATCAACAACCCTGCATTGACTGCTCAGGTGTTGGTCAATGTGGCTCGTGCTTCCTTGAAACAGCAGCCAGGTGCTTATACGATGATTGAGATTCCTGTGATCGACATGTTGTGTGGTGACAAGGAAGAGTTGATTCGTCATCTGGTGTAAGCTATTGCTACAAAAGAAAAGACTATATAGATAAGAAAAAGCGTTGCAGAAGAAGAACTGCAACGCTTTTTTTCTTTTTTATTTTGTATTGCCAACAAATTACACTACCTTTGCCCACAAAACTAAATGGAAAGAAACCATGAAGAAAGTAAATGTAATGCTGATGGCACTCGCTGCCTTGATGTTGCTGTCTTGCGAGGAGAAGAAGCCCTCGACTCCGGATGTGACTATTGTACCCGTGCATGAGATGCCAAGCATCTGCGAAGCGCATGGAACGATTGGCGACGGCTCGTCCATGAATGTCATTGAGTTTGTCAATGACGATGGCGACACGCTCTACATCAACAAAAGCGGTCAGGAAGTGATGGGCGGACTGGTCGTGGGCGATGAACTGGAAGTGATCTACAACGTCACGAAGGAGGATGTGTTTGCATCTGTGGCTGTGAACCTCACTTCGTTGCAACATATCTGGTCGCAACGTGGGGCTGACGGCAGGGAACAGAGCCTTGAACTCAATGCTGAGGGACACGCCACTACTTATAATATGTCGGTTGACTATGACTCATGGGAGGTGAAGAACGGTCTGCTGCTGCTTCACTCACCTAAGAAGATTGGTGATGAGAGTCCTGCCATTGTGGATACATTCGAGATTATGCAACTGACCACTGACAGCCTGGTGCTGATGAATGGGGAGTTGGTGACTGAATTTGGACGTTACAACTGATACTCCCTATCACCTCAACTTTAACAGCTAAGACCGATGCATATGAGATTTTTGATGACACTCATGTTTTTATGCTCAATATTGAGCCTGTCTGCTGCGTCCAAAGACAAGCAGAAGACTGACCGTGAGGTATGGGTGGACATCATGTATCAGATGGCAGAACCTGTCATGAGGAATATGGCAGAGGGGAAGTTGCAGCAGGTGATGGATACGACAGGTGGCAACAAGAATTTGGAACTCTCGCCTACATGGGACAATCGCGACAAGAAAGTGGCTTATATGGAGGCATTTGGTCGTTTGTTGGCAGGATTGGCTCCTTGGCTCAATTTACCAGATGATGATTCGCCCGAATGCACTAAGCGTAAACAGTTGAGGGAATGGACGCGCAAGGCGATTATCAATGCTGTTGACCCCCAATCGCCTGACCGTCTGGGATGGGAGAACGGAGGTCAGACCTTGGTGGATGGTGCTTATGTGGTGGAAGGTCTTTATCGTGGCTATGACTCTTTGTGGGTGCCTCTTCCTCAAGAAACGAAAGAACGCTACATCAAAGAGATACAAGGGTTGCGACGGTATGATCCACCCTATACAAATTGGTTGCTGTTTGTGGCGATGGAGGAGAGCTTCCTGATGTATGTAGGTGCCTCCTACGATGCTTATCGCATCAAGATGGGACTTGCGAAGGTGGAAGAGTGGTATATTGGTGACGGCATATACAGTGACGGCCCTTCGTTTGCGTTTGATTACTACAATTCGTACGTCATTCAACCGATGTATATGGACTGTTTGGAGATGATTGCGGCGAGACGTCCGAATGACGGAAACTTGATATTCAGCAAGACTAATGAGAAGGTGCGAGGGGCGAAGAACCGCTTGCAGGAGGTGACGAAGCGGATGCAGAAGTGGGCTGTCATTTTAGAGCGACTTATTTCGCCCGAGGGAACGTATCCAGTGGTGGGGAGGAGCATCCCTTATCGTATGGCCACCATGCAACCTTTGGCGCAACTGGCTTGGCGCAAGCAACTGCCTCAGGAACTGCATAACGGACAGGTTCGTGCCGCTCTTACGGCCATAGCTAATAGAATGTTCTACGGACAATTGGAGAATCCGCCTAAGAAAGCCAAGGGTATGAGCAAGAATTATAACGAGGGGGGATTCCTGACCATCGGTTTTGTGGGTGCTCATCCCAATGTGGCCGATTGGTACACGAATAATGGTTCTCTCTATATGACCAGTTTGGCTTTCTTACCGCTTGGCTTGCCCGAGTCTGACCCCTTCTGGACTGACCCTGCCGAGAAGTGGACAAGCAAGAAAGCATGGGAAGGTGATGACTTCCCCAAAGACCATAAATGGGACATCAATAATCAGAGACTTTATTGGGAATAAAAAACTAAGTGCACTAAGTTTGCCATACTTAGTGCACTTAGATTATTGCTCTTGGTGTACTTAGATTTTTACACACCTTCCTGCTATCATCAGAAAGGCAGGTCGCTTGACTCGTCTGGAGCAGCTTCAAATGCATTCTGTGCAGGTGCTGCGGGAGCCTGTTCTGCTGGTGGAAATGGTGCGGCAGGTTGTGCAGCTGCAACAGGCTGTGCTGCTGCGGCAGCAACCACATTCCAGACACGTACATCATTATACCAACGGCCATTATATTCACGGGCATTGATGTCGAAAGAAACAGTCAGTTCCTGTCCTTCCTGGATATTGAAGCGATTGAGGTTCTCCTCGCCAAACACGTTAAACACCATTCTTTTTGGGAACTGTCCCATCGTCTCCTCAATGACAAAGTCCTGCATCTTCCATGGGCTGCCTGTTCTGCTGGAAACGCCAGTGCGTGCTTCCAATGCCTTGATAATTCTTCCTGTAAATTCCATATTTTTCTATGTATTTATGTTACTAATTTATAAAATCAGCCACAAATTTACGCTTTTTTTTTGTATTGTCAAAACTTCTCCATAACTTTGTGTGCAAATAATTATTTTTGACTATGAGATTTAATGTTTCAAGTACCAGTCTCAGCAATCGCTTGCAGACAATAAGCAGGGTTCAGAGCTCCAAGAACGCTCTGCCCATACTCGATTGTATTCTTTTTGAACTTGCTGATGGAGTGTTGAAGATGACAGCATCAGACAGCGAGACAACAATGGTGACAACTGTGGAAATCACAGATGCAGAAGGTGAGGGTAAGTTTGCCATTGGCGCGAAGCAACTTATCAGTTCGGTGAAGGAGATCTCAGAGCAGCCCATCATGTTTACTGTGGACCAGAACACCTTTGCCATTGAGATTACCTATCAGAACGGTAAATATAACCTCATCGGACAAAATGGTTATGAGTTCCCTGTTCCCAGCAGCGTGAGTGAGGGCTCCCGTAGCCTCTCCATCGACTCACAAGTGATGCTGAACGGTATCAGTCGTTGTCTCTTCGCTGCGGCTGACGATGAACTCCGCCCTCAGATGAATGGTGTGTATTTTGACATGACACAGGAGAGTATCACTTTTGTGGCAAGCGATGGACATAAGTTGGTGCGCAATCGTGTGTACTCCACTCATATTGATGAACCTTCCGCATTCATTTTGCCGAAGAAACCAGCTCTTCTTTTGAAGACCGTGCTTCCAAAGGCAGAAGGTGATGCAGTGGTGCGTTTTGATGATCGCAATGCAGAGGTTCAACTGACAGATTATGTCATCAGCTGCCGTCTGATAGAAGGCCGTTATCCTAATTATAATTCAGTGATTCCGACTGACAACCCGTTCCGTGTAACGGTTGATCGTTTAGCTTTCATCAGTGCATTACGCCGTGTAAGTGTCTTTGCCAGCCAAAGTAGTGCGCTCATTAAGGTGCATGTGGAAAAAGGAACCTTGACGGTTTCAGCACAGGATTTAGACTTCTCCACCTCGGCAGAAGAACATATCATGTGCGACTATGATGGTACAGCTATGAGTATTGGATTCAACGGTCCTTTCCTCATTGATGTGCTCAATGGCATTTCCTGCAATGACATCATCTTGGAACTTGCAGATCCAAGTCGTGCAGGTGTTATTACACCAGCAGAGCAGGATGAGAACGAAGATCTCATCATGTTGCTGATGCCGATGATGCTCAAAGACTAAACAAGAATGTTGCAAGGGAAGAAAATAGTGCTTGGCATCACGGGCAGCATTGCGGCCTACAAATCGTGCCTTATCATTCGCCAACTCATCAAGAAGGGGGCAGAAGTGCAGGTGGTCATCACCCCTGCGGGCAAAGAATTCATCACGCCCATCACCCTTTCTGCGTTGACAAGCAAACCTGTCATCAGTGAGTTCTTCGCACAGCGTGATGGTACCTGGCACTCTCACGTTGACCTCGGTCTGTGGGCTGATGCGATGCTGATTGCACCTGCCACAGCCTCCACCATCGGAAAGATGGCGAATGGTGTGGCTGACAATATGCTCATCACTACCTATCTATCGATGAAAGCGCCTGTTTTCATTGCTCCAGCGATGGATCTGGACATGTATGCCCATCTTTCCACCCAACAGAATTTGAAGACCTTGCAATCGTATGGCAATCACATCATTGAACCAGGTACAGGTTTCTTGGCCTCAAAATTAGAGGGCAAGGGACGTATGGAGGAGCCAGAGAACATTGTGGCTTGTTTGGAACAATTCTTCTCTCAGCAGGATAGCATGAAGGGGAAGAAAGTGCTCATCACGGCCGGTCCTACATATGAAAAGATAGATCCAGTCCGTTTCATCGGCAATTATTCCTCTGGTAAGATGGGATTTGCTTTGGCTAATGAGTGTGCGAATCGTGGTGCCCAAGTGGAATTGGTGTGTGGCCCCGTTTCATCGGCTATGCAGGTCAGCAATCCTCGTATTCATCGAATGAATGTGGAGAGTGCCAAAGAGATGTTTGAGGCGTGTAAAGAATTGTACCCCTCGATGGATTCGGCTATCTTGTGTGCGGCTGTCGCAGATTTTGCTCCAGAGACAACAGCTGATCAGAAAATCAAACGTACAGGCGATGATATGGTGATTCGTTTGAAGCCCAATCCTGATATTGCTGCCTCTTTGGGGCAGATGAAGAAGGCTCATCAGACGTTGGTGGGCTTCGCGCTTGAAACCAACGACGAGGAAAGCAATGCACAAGCCAAACTAAAAAAGAAAAATTTCGATTTCATCGTCTTAAACAGTCTCAAAGATGAGGGTGCAGGTTTCCGTACGGATACCAACAAGGTTACCATCATCACGGCTGATGGCAAAAAAAACTACCCCCTCAAGACAAAAGAGGAGGTAGCTAAGGATATAGTGGACGAATTGGAACGCCTTTAATCTTCTGAGTTTTTTACTTTGGAGGAATATTAATTCCCCTCTTTTAGAATCATATCAATCGCTGCGGCTACTGAAGCCACAGCGATTCTTGTGGTTTCATCAGTTAAGTTTGGCTCGATGTTGACTGCATATTTGTCTGCTGTCGTGAAGAGTTCCTTCCCTAAACCATTCCATTTTTTGCCGATGGAACCGACCACTTGGCCTGCGGCATCTGTGATTTCAAAGTTCCAAGCTTTCCAATCCCCTTTGATAGTGGCGATTTCATGTCCCAAATTGTTCATTAGCGTGAACTTGGGTTTCATCAACGTGAATTTCTGCTTGAACGAGCCGATGGGTGCACCAGCTTCATTGAAGATCTGCACCTTCGACATGAACAATGTCAACCCACGTTTGAGTTGGGCAATGCATTTGCCGTCAACGTTCAGGATGTTGAGTTCAAAAGGAACCATGCTTTTAGGCAGTATGAAATCAAGCAAAATGTAGGTCAGGGGCTTGTGCTCCTGAATAGCGCCAATTTCCTGTCCTTCTCCATTATAGACCTTATAGGCATTAGAGAGTTTGAAGGCGGCGATTTTTTCGTCGATGACGAAAGTGTTGTTTGAAAAGAATTTGTCCATGTCGTTTAGTGATGAGATGTTTTTATTGTTTTGAGATGCTCATATAGCGCATTCCATGTTGGGTGTTTTCACAAGAGGTGGTCTTCCTCCGTGCAGACTCGATGGCGTTGTCGATGAGTCGTTGCCAATTAGGGGTTTCTGTTTGGTCGGCACTTGCCTCTTTGCGCAATTGGGAGATAAAGGATTGCGTGAATGCGCTACCTGTTTCAAATGACCAAGCATATTCTCCTGGTTTGGCTGCGGTCACCAAAATGACTCCCTTGGTGCCGAGGAAGAGTTCTTGCATTCGCTTCTTGCTGACTCTTGCGTTGGTACGGCTGAAGAGCGTATTGTCCTTCTGATGAGGAGCATATGCGCCATATTTGGAATTGCAACAATCCGTAATGACTACACTGAGCCGTGCTCCTTTCGCTTTGATGGCATTGTAGATGTCTGTGGTGGCCACATAATGACCATAGACATCGTCGTTGGGGCCTATCATACAAATGTTAGGATACATGTCTTTCTGGTCATCCCAGCGGAATCCGTGTCCATTGAAGCAGAAGAAAACGATGTCGTTCTTGGCTGGTCGTAGATTGGTGATAGCATTGGCGAGATAACGTTTGTCGTATGCTCTATTGGCTGTGATGTTGGTGATGCTGATCTCAATGCCCAGACACTGTGCAATGGCTTTCAACTCTTTGTTAAGAGTGAGATTGTCATATCGGTCGTCTTCACCAATATTCTCGTCATAAGTGTCTGCCACAAGGATAGCCCACATCTTGCAGGGGGTGTTGGCAGCCTCAGTGGGCTTGGTATTGACCTTTCCGTTGTTGCCACCTTGCACAATCGCTTTGCCCATCGCATCCTCATCCTCCTCGTTGATGGTGTAGAAAGACTGATATTCAGCTTCTTGTTCCGCATTGGAGAAGGAGCCCAAAGTATCGGTTTCTCCCTGAGCAGCAGCTGTGATGGCTATACTAATATATAATATGAATAGAAATGGAATCTTCATATTCCTGTCTGTGTTACAGCATCTCTTGGATAATCTGATCAAATTCTGCTTGTGATTGGGCACCACTGGTCACTTGGATGTCTTCATCATGACAGAAGAATATCGTTGGAAGCCCATCAATGCCATAGAGTTGCAGCAATTCCTCGTTTTCATCGGCATTCACCTTGTAGAACTGTACCTTCCCCTTGTACTTCTTTGCCAATGCCTTCATGTATGGGTCGATTTGCTTGCAATAGCCACACCAGTCAGCCCAGAAGTCAATGACACATGGGCCATCACCGATGTAGGTGTCGTAGTTTCTTTTAGAAGCGACCAATTGATAGAACTGCTTGGCGTTGATGGAACGGCAGGTGCCGTCACCCCAATTGGAGTCAGGAACACCGGCTTCTCCTGGTGCAATGTTGTTCCCGTCATTGTCGCCATCTTCTTCCACGTCATAGTAGTCCTCGGAATCTGTTCCCTCTTCTTGTGAATATTCCGTTTCTTCCTCGTCTGAATCGAAAGAGAACACACAGGTTGCCACACCTATAAGGATGAAGAAACCGAGCACAATGCCCAAGGCGACCTTAATTATAGTTTTCATTTTTTTCTTTTGTATTTGTTTTTAGTTGATTCTAATCATTTTCATGCCATGCTGTGCTTTGGTGTTGGCATTGTTCTGCGATTTGGCAGTGGCAGCTGTCAGCGCATCAGACACAAGTGTCTCCCAGTCGGGGAGGTTTGTTGCAAGTGCGCTGATGTGTGCTCGCAGGCTCTCGAGGAGACTCAGTGTGAAGAAGCCACCATTGACACCACACCATGACACCTCACCAGGACTGGCGGCTGTAGCTATCAGACTGCCGCTGGCATCGACGAATAGTCTTTCCAACTTCTTGATGTCATAGTTGTTATTGGAGCGTGAGAACAACGTGCTGGTGTTGATGAGTGGCGTAGTCTCACCAATCTCATTGTTGCAACAATCGCTAAACACGAGGCTGAGTCGTGCACCCTTCGCCACTAACTCCTTGTACACATCGCTGACTGCCACGTAGTTTTTCGTGGGGTCATCATAATTGGTGGGGCAGAGATCCATGTTGGGATAATAGTCCTGCTGGTCATCAAAGCGGAAGCCATGACCCGTATAAACGAAGACCACCACATCGTTCTTGTTTGGGTTGAAATTGCGGATGAGTTGGGCGAGATTCTCTTTGCTGTAAGAATCTCCCTTGATGGTTTTAAGGTCATACTTCATGCCTAACACTCTTGCGATGCCACCAAACTCGCTGCTGAGGTTAACCATATCCTTCTCACAGGCTGTGCCAATATCGCTGACATTGGTGTTGGCCACCACAATCAGGTGGAGGACAGATTCATTGGAACCGTTCAAGTCTAACGTGTTCCCTCCTTCTCCAGGTGCCACATTCTCTCCTTCGTAGGAACCAGTTCCAGGGTTTGTGAAGATGGGGTCATCCACCGTCACTTCGATGTCTCGATGTGCTCCCCCTTGGAGTTTTACGAGATTGATGCCGTTGAGCAGCATCTTGTACTCTGGTTCGTTCTCGCCGTAGAATTGAGCGATATAATCTTCCGTCATGTCTCCGAGACTGATTTCACGGAAATATTCAGTCTCGGTATATTCTTTGATTTTTTTTATATTATAAGTGACGTATGGCTTCTCGCTGAGGTCGCTGGCATCATCTTCCTGCCAAAACCATACGAAAATAGGGAATTTCTTTTCAATAGGGTAATAGGTCATCATGCCCACATCTTCCTCACTCTCTTTTTCTTCGACCATATTCACGTATTGTGACTCGAAAACTAAGCCTTCTTCCATCGAGCTGGAGGAGATGAGACGCATCTTGCAATTTTCGTCGTCGTAATAAATCATCAATCCGAGGAATTCCTCTCCATCGCTGTCGGTGTAGTTGACCTCGTAGAAAGTCTGTGCCTGTACAGAAAGTGTGAGGCATAGCAGGACGAAAAATGTGTGTAATTTTTGCATATAAAAGGCAATAGGAAAGTATATTGTTCTAAAAAGAAAGAAAGTTCGCTTGCTCGAGCAAGCAAACTTCCCTCTCCTAAGCATAAATTTTTGCTTTTTTGCTTATTAATTACAGCGTGAAAGCAAGAAATTACATAAAGAACTTCTTAGCATCTACACGTGCCTGGAATGCCTCGTCGGTGTCCATCAGATAGATGATACCCTCGATAAGACCAAGAATGCTTGGGATACCAGTCCAGCAAAGCAAGAGATAAACTACACCTGGCATTACGTTGCCCATGTAGAACTTGTGGATACCGAAACCACCAACCAGGATTCCAAGAATACCTGCAACCATTTTATTCTTCATAATAGTCGATGTTTCTCGCGGTTGAGAATTTTTTAAGTTGTTATTGAGTGACGAATGAACCGCCATCCGACACCGTTTTTAATTAAGTTTAGTTTAGTTTTCGTTGCAAATGTACAAACTTTTTTAATTAAACAAAAGGAAATAAGAGGAAAATCTTTGCTAAAAGGAACAAATTTTTGCAAAAAGATACAATGTGCGACCTTTTATGATACAAAAAGGGAAGGCTAGCACACTACAGTTTGCAAAAAAAGTAAAAAGGGAGGCATTTATTTGGGTAAGTCGGGAGAAAGTAGTACTTTTGCCCGAAATTCGCACACTAAGTGCTTATGCTACATGCTTATGTTACGATATTTTCATAGACTAACCGCCTTTTTCTTATGTCTTTTCTTGGGCTTTTCCACCTCTTGGGTGAGAGGTCAAGAACTGAATTGTACGGTTAAAGTAGTCCATACTCAGATACAGGGAACCAATACAGAGGTGTTTCAAGCATTGGAAACAGCCATTAGCGAATTCATGAATAATCGTTCATGGACAGACTTGCAGTTTCAAAAGGCCGAACGCATTGATTGCAACCTGAACCTGACCGTCAAAAAATACGACAAGAACAGCAATATGTTCACTTGCGAATTGCTTTTCCAGTTGACAAGACCCGTCTTCAATTCTGCTTACAACACCACAGTTTTTTCTATGCGTGACACAGAATTTGTGTTCTCTTATCAAGAGCAGGACGCTCTCGATTTCAACATCAACAACCTAGATAATAGCCTAACGACTTTGCTAGCCTATTACGCATATTTGTTCATTGGTTTAGACTTGGATACCTTCTCTCCGCTGGGAGGAACAGAAGTTCTTCATGTCGTCGAGAGCATAGTAAATAACGCACAAATGATGCCAGAGCCGGGGTGGAAAGCATTCGACAAAACCAACAACCGTCACGCCATCATCAATGACTATATGGAGACTTCGATGGAACCCTATCGGCAGATGCAATACAAGTACCATCGACAGGGTCTTGACGAGATGTCACAGAACGCTGATCGTGGTCGTAATGCGATTACGGAAGCTTTGGAGATGTTGAAGGAGGCATATAGCAATAAACCCCTCTCGCAACTTCCTCAGATATTCACTGACTTTAAGCGTGACGAGATTGTCAGTATCTATTCTGGACATGGAACAGAGAAGGAGAGACAAGGTGTCTATGATATCGTGTCTAACATTAACGCCAGCCAGAATACATATTGGAACAAGATTAAGAAATGACGAGAAGAAATAAGAAACCAGTCAAATGATACGGCACCTACACATAGAGAATTATGCACTGATTGAATATCTGGATATGGATTTTCATTCAGGCTTCTCTGTTATCACGGGTGAGACGGGTGCAGGCAAATCCATCATTATTGGCGCGATAGGTTTGCTGTTGGGACAGCGGGCTGACTCTCGTTCCATCAAGACGGATGCCAAACGTTGTGTGGTGGAAGCTTCTTTTGATTTGGCTCATGAGGCTCTTGACGATTTCTTTCAAGAGAACGACCTTGATTTCGACGGGTCGGAGTGTATCATCCGTCGTGAACTGACAGCGACGGGCAAGTCTCGTGCTTTCATCAATGACACACCAGCCTCTTTGGCACAATTGAAGGAACTGGGCGAACAACTGCTCGATGTGCATTCCCAACATAAGAACCTGCTCTTGGGCAAGGAGGATTTTCAGTTGAGTGTGCTTGACATCGTTGCCAACAATCAGGAATTGTTCAACACATACAAGGATGAGTACAAGGTATATCGTCAACAAGAAAGACAATTGAAGGAAGCCTTAGAGGAAGCGAAGAACGGTAAGGATGATGAGGATTACCTGCGTTTTCAGGTGAATCAATTGGCGGATGCCAATCTGAAAGAAGGGGAGCAGGAGGAGTTGGAAGAAGAAGCTGAAACCCTCGAACATGCAGAGGATATTAAAACTTCTCTCTATACATCTGCTAACAACTTGCAGTCTTCCAACGATGGAACAGATGTGTTGGGTCTTCTTAAACAAAGCTTGTCTGAAATTCAGTCGATTTCTTTCGTTTATTCTGCGGCGGAGGAATTAGTGGAGCGACTGGATTCCTGCTACATAGAGATGAAGGACATTGCCGATGAATTGGAAAGTCAGGCAGAGGACGTGGAATACAACCCTCAACGCTTGGAACAGGTGAATGAGCGGCTGAGTACCATCTATACCTTGCAGAAGAAGCATGGGGTAGAGTGTGTGGAGGATCTCTTGAAGATACAGGAGGAGATGGAGGATAAACTCTCTCGCATCACCAATTCTGACGAATTCATCGAAGAACTCCGGCAAAAAGTTAACACTCAGAAAGAGAAGGTGCTGACACTGGCCAAGAAACTCTCCCAAGCTCGTTTGGCTGCCTCCAAGAAGGTGGAAAAGGAGATGGAATCACGTCTCTTGCCATTAGGAATGCCAAATGTGCAGTTCAAGTGTTCTGTTTTGGCGATTCCATCGGAACTAACGGGTACAGGATACGATCAGGTTCAGTTCCTCTTTAATGCCAATAAGAGTGGTGACCCTAAACCTGTCAGTCAGATTGCATCTGGCGGTGAAATCGCCCGTGTGATGTTATCACTTAAAGCGCTTATTGCTGGTGCCGTGAAACTGCCAACTATCATATTCGATGAGATTGACACAGGTGTGAGCGGTTCTATCGCGGAAAAGATGGCACGTATCATGAAAGAGATGGGTGATCAAGAGCGTCAGGTCATCTCCATTACCCACCTGCCACAGATTGCAGCTTTGGGCAGTCATCATTATAAAGTATATAAAGAAGAGACGGATGATGCCACCTTGACTCATATCATTCCGTTGAACGATGAACAGCGCATAGAGGAGATTGCTTGTATGCTCAGTGGAGAGAAACTGACACAGGCAGCTCTAGATAACGCTAAAACCCTATTAGGAAAATGAAGAAAACTAGCATACTTACTTGGTTGATGTGTTGCATAGCACTGTTTGCTTCCGCCCAACCCAAATTCGCCTCAAAGGTGAGCAAGGGCATTATCTCTCTGAACACTTATGATCGTCAGGGAAATCTCTTGCGTCAGGGCACGGCTTTCTATGTAGGAGCTGATGGTGAAGCCATAGCCGATTACCGTGTATTCAAGAATGCTTATCAGGCGTCTGTGGTTGATGCGAGTGGCAAGCAGATCAATGTGGATTGTATATTGGGAGCAGACGATACCTATTCACTGGTGCGTTTTCGTGTCAATACGAAGGGAAACGCTGTCATTCCTTCTGTCACAGCAGTTCAGCCGATGAAGTCGAATCTATTTGTGTTGGGACGCTCTGATAAGGGCACCTTGGAGAGTGCACAGGCAACGGTGGCTGATACTTCGTTAATTCAGGGAAAATACGTTTATTATGGTTTGGATATCTTAGTGGATGAGTCATTGATTGGTTCTCCTGTATTTAATCAGTCGGGCACCTTGGTGGGTATCCTTCATTCTCAGATTGGCAACCGTAGTTATGTGCTCGACATCCGTTTTAAGGAAGAGTTAAAGATGGTGGCTTTCCCCTCTAATTCTGCTTCTGTGGCTCTTGGCAACATCTTCATCCCCAAAGCTCTGCCTGGCACATCAGAAGAAGCCTTGGTCTATCTCTATACCAAGTCCCGCTCTGCCAGCAATGAGGAATACATGGAGATGGTCAACCGCTTTGTGGCCACCTATCCCAAGAATGCTGAGGGTTATCTCCGTCGTGCCACACCCCTTATTGATTTGACTCGATTTGAGGAGGCTGACCGCGATTTGCAGCAGTATCTCTCATTAGTGGAGGACAAGGCTTATGGCAATTATAATGTGGCATCCCTCATCTTCGATAAACTCCGTTTGCAACCTGAACCGGCTTACGAGAAATGGAATGAGGATGTGGCTATCCAGTATGTTGATAAAGCGCTCTCCATCCAAGCTGCCCAGCCAGCTAGCGACGAACAGAAGTCGGAGAATGCCCAGTTCCGCATCCTCAAGGCTCAACTGCTGATGAACAAGCGTGACTATGATGGTGCTTTAGCCATCTACGAGGCTCTGAACGAGGAAAACTGTGGTGTGCCCGTCTATCTCTATGCCATCAGTATGGCACGTGAAGGAAGAGGTGACTCCATCGAGGCGGCGATCGAACCTATTGACAGCGCTCTTGCCAAATTCGGTACCCCGATGCCCGCTGAAGCCGCCAGCTATATCATTCGTCGTGGGCAACTCTATGCCAACGACGGCAAGTACCGTGAGGCTGTACTCGACTACAACCAGTACGCTTATTTGATGAACAACCAGGTCAGCCCAGTCTTCTACTATGAGCGTTCACAGATAGAAGTCAATGCACGGATGTACCAGCAGGCGTTGGACGATATCAATAAAGCCATCGAATTGGCACCACGCGAACCTCTCTATCATGTGGAACATGCAGCCCTAGCCGTTCGTGTCAGCCTGTTCGACGAGTGCATCCAGTCTTGCCAAACCGCACTCCAACTCAACCCTAATATTATTGACGCTTACCGCATTCTCGGCTATGCCCAATTGCAGAAGGGGGATAAGGCCAATGCCCGCCAAAACCTCCAGAAAGCCATCGACATGGGCGATGAGGCAGCCAGAATGCTGATGAATACATACCTTGCTCAATGAAAAAGAACCTGCTCCTTCCATTGGTTGCAGGACTTTCCATCATCTTCAGTTGCTGCAACCGTCAGACCGACTCCCTGCTTGAGAGTGCCGAGAATTACCTCCCGGCACAGCCTGATAGTGCTGCGGTTTGTCTGAGCCGCATTGAGTCATTGGACGAATTGGATGATGCACAGAAAGCACTCTACGGACTGCTGAGCACCATCGTTGAAAACCATCAGGGAAATGGCGTTAGCAATGACTCCCTCATCAGGGATAGTTATGAATACTATCGTAACAAGTCGGACGAGGGAGAAACTTCCGATTTCCGCTTGTTGCGTCGCTACGCTCAGAGTTGCTACTATATGAGCGTTTTCTACACCTCGTGCGATAGCACTCAGCAATCTGAGGAATTGCTCCATCAGTCGATTCGAGGTAGTGAGCAATGCGCTGACTGGCACACCTGTTACTTGGCACACACTCTGCTGAGCCTCACCACTAGTTGGGAGGAACCCCAAGATGCCGTGCAACAGGCACTGAAAGCCTTGGCTGCTTATCACAGGATTAATGATGACATCAACAATGAAGTGCTCATCATGGGACACGTAGCGGCTTCTTATCTTACGGCCTCCGAGCCCGATAGTGCCCTGGAATACTACCTGAAAGGCTACGAACTGGCAGAAAAGCACCATCTGACCGAAGCCCAAAACAGTATGTGCATGGGGCTGTCCGACACCTATTGCTACATAGGCGCGTTCTGGCACGCACTCTTCTATGCCAAGAAAGGCATTGAAACTGCTGACAGCGCAGCCCTTGTTCCCTCTTTGCTTTCTCTCGCACAATGCTATTATGCCTGCGACTCCTTAGATCAGGCAAAGGCCGTGCTCGACACCATCCCTTGCGACTCCGACGACTACGTTAGCCGCTACCTCACATTGCGCACCTTGTCTGAAATTGCAGCCCAAAGGCGGGACGTTGATTCCATCTATGCTTATGTGGATTCTGCCTATGAGTGTCTTGAAGACCGCTTCTTACGTGTGCAGCAAGTGAAAGATGCTTCCATCGCCAAGGAACAGAAGATAGTGGAAGTTCGTCACGAGACGGAACTGAATCGGTGGATGTTGGGTTCCCTCATCGTCATTCTCCTTTTGGCCATAGGTGCCTTCTACTATTATCGCTTCAAACGCAACAAACGCCTTGTTGTCGAGCAAGAAATGGAGACTCAATATCAGCAGGAATTGGCACGCCAGAAAGCCATCACCAACACAGCTGTGCAGCAGCAACTGGTGGAGCGTCTCATAGCTATTTCACAGACAGAATCTGGTCAGAATCTGGACCAGAAAGCAGAAAGCGTATGGAAGGAATTGGAGCAACTTATCAACGAGACTGACAACAATTTTTTGGATTCCTTGCGACAGCAGCATCCTGACTTCAAGGACAAGGACATCCATCTCTGCATGCTTGTCCGTTTGAAGGTGACTAACGCCACCCTCGTCAACATATTCCGCATCACTGAGTCTGCTGTCAAGAAACGCAAATCCACCCTCAAAAAAACAGGTTTCCAAGTGGCTGATCCCAATATCACTTTGGAACAAGTGATTAATGAATTGCAGCCCCATCCTTCTACCCCCAATGAAGAGATATATTCACCTAATAAACAAGATGTTCCATAAATCATTCAATTTAACTTTCCACCCCATATCTGCATTCTATATAGCATCGAAATAATATTCTTAACTATGCAATTCCTATTACCAATTAATAAAACAAAAAGCAAAATGAAAAAGACTATTCTTTTTGTCATCCTGTCAGTGATGACATGTTTGGAAGTTATGGCACAGGACAAAGGTCCCGCAGTCGTTGACACAGAAAATTTCTCCGTTAAAGTGCCCAAGGGTTGGCTGATCAAAGAGCAGAAATCAGGCTCTATCAGTTCCGTGACGCTGGTACCAGAGGTGGCTCCCGACCAGCCTACGAATTTCGGCTATAGCATTGAATTTTGGTCGTTCGCCTACAACACATACACGGTGGAAAAGATTATAGATGAGGCTTTGAGTCAGTATGGCGAGGGTGCCACCAAAAAGATGGAGGACATCACCTTTGGCTCCAACACCTTCCAGCGTACATTCTTCGATGAAGGTCACGGCACCTCTCAAGTTCTTGCCCTTCCACTGAAAGGAGATGGGGCCATCAGAATAGCCGTAAGAAGCTACCCACTCACCGATAAGGATGTAAAGGCTATTCTCAAGAGCGTCAAGGTTAACAAATAATCAGGAGCTAACTCCTCACCGAGACACCTTTCCTTTCACCGTGATGGAAATGACGGAATCATACAATCAATAAAAGATAAACCACAAATCTGCAACACAAAATCAAACTGATATGAAGAAATTAGTTTTAGGTCTTATGGCCATCATGAGTGTGCTGACAGTATCGGCACAAAGTATTTATGATTTCCGGGTGAAGGACGGTGTGGGTAAGGAGGTGTCACTCTCAGATTACAAGGGTAAGGTGCTCCTCATCGTTAACACCGCCACCCGTTGTGGATTCACGCCTCAGTACAAAGACTTGGAGGCGCTGTATGAGAAGTACCACAGCGAAGGCTTGGAGATTCTGGACTTCCCCTGCAACCAATTCGGACAGCAAGCACCTGGCACGATTCAGGAAATTCATGAGTTCTGCACAGCAAACTTCGCCATCCAGTTTCCACAGTTCGACAAGATTGAAGTGAATGGTGAGGACGAGCATCCGCTCTACACTTGGCTGAAAGCACAAAAGGGCTTCGAAGGTCCCATCAGGTGGAACTTCACCAAGTTCCTCATCTCTCGCGACGGTCAAGTGCTCAAGCGCTACGAATCGGCCGTAAAAGTCGCAGACATTGAAAAGGATATCTTATCAGGAAACTCTTTGACACTTTGACAATAAAAGGGAAAGCATCCATTCGGAGCCTTCCCTTTCCTTAACCTTTGACCTAAATCTCCAACCTCAAAACACCTAACAACCTAACATTTGCCTTCAAATGGATTGTGGTTCAGTTAGTTGCCTGTGTTAGGTCTTGTATGAAGACCTAACATAGACCTAACACTCACCTTATCAGGTAACAGTCAGAGGAATATCTGTGTGAGATTAAATGTTAGGTCTATGTTAGGTGTTTGGGAAAGACCTAACGTTCCTCAATCCCCTTATACATCAGGGTTTGAGGCTTGTCATGTTAGGTTGTTAGGTCTTTTTGAGAAATACTCTTTTTTTTGTTCCCCCACGGGAAAGATTTTGTTCCCCCGTGAGGGAAAAAGTTTTTCCTAACCAGGCAGCAAAGTTTTGCTACCATTAAAGAAAAAAATTGCTACCATTAATGGTAAATAACTTTTTCATTAATAGTAGCCCCGACACCCCCTTTTTAAATAGCCGCCGGCAATCCACCCTTTTGCCGGCGGCAAAACCATGCTTTGCCGCCGCCTCTTTTAAAAAACGCCGTTGTTTCATCAAAACATCGGTGTAGGAATGGCAAAACATCGGTGTTGTTTTAAAACGAGTTCGGTGGAGCCTTTTTGTTGCCTCCCGAGGGAACACTTGTTGGCTCCTCGAGGGTTCACGTGCAGGCTCGGGGAGGGTGCAACTGTGGTGCAAGGCGAACGCAAAGGCAAGCTTGCTTAGACTTTGCTGAGCCGAAGCCCACACTCGCTGTGGCAACTGTAAGTTCGAAGAGACAATTTTCCGCATTGCTGCTTCCCTTTTTTGTGTTGTGATGGGTCATTTGGCTACCAAAACCCTTCCAAATGAGATGTTGATGCTGATTTTTTGAAAAGCCTTCGAGGGCACAAAGTGGCATAAAGTGCATCAAAACACAGGGCTTATGCCTGTTTTTGAGCCCTAAATGAGCAGAATTCTGGTGGATTTTGTCCTTTGAGAGTTATCAATGTCCTAGTCGCAGGAATGAGATGGTTCTGTATCTAATTGTTTTACAGCCTTTTAGGAAAAAGACAAACAACTGAGTGTGACAGTTACAGTTGTTACAGTTTATTTTTAAGGGTATCGCACTTTTCTCAATATACTATATAACTATATATATATTAATTAATTAGATAGTATTTAAAGAGGTATATAGTGCTTGTTTTTTAACTGTAACAACTGTAACTGTCACGCGTTTAGGCTGATTCTTCTCTATAAAGCATATTCCCCAATACCCCGCCTCTGCTGAGCAATAAGCGTGCGTTATTGTGAAATAAGGTGCCTCTGCCGAGGAATAAGCGAGCCTTATTGAAAAAAAAGTTTGAGAAAAGTTTGGAGGATAAAGAATTTTGTTGTTAATTTGCAACCGTTCTCTTGCCGAAGTCTCGCTTTCGGGTGTGATGAGGTAGAGAAACTATATATAGAAAAGGCGTTACTTGCGCTTTGTTATTGACATCCTGGAATCTGGCAGTTCCGAACTAATTGTCAAAAAGCAAGGCAACAATGACGCCCATAGTGATGTGTTATATTCGACAGCAGCACGTTGTAGACAGCCTTTTATGGTTTCTATTGTGACGATTGTTGTTGATATACATATTCGACGTGGGCTTCGGCGTTGCTCGTTTGACAATTAGGGCAATGCCAGAGCCTCAGGATGTGGACGAGCAACAAGACTCCCCACGTCTTTTTTGTATATAGGAACAATTTGAAAAACTTTTCCTTGTTGGGGAGAATGGGAATAAGATAGGAGAGTTATAATATGTTTGCGTTTATTGTAGTTTGTGTAATTATTGCAATATGCTTTTTGTTATTTGGCAAAGCGGATACAAAAAGGTCTATTTTGCAAGAAGTTGGTCTTGATCTTAGTAAAGAAAGATACGAGAATAAAAAAGAACATGAGTTTGAGAAAAATTGTATAAAAGGAATGTGCAATGCAATAGATATGAAAAATTGTAAGGGTGCAGATGAAATGCAGTTTTTAATTCAACTTAGAGATGTTTTAGATGTGGGAGCATATGGAGAAGAAGAAAATAATCTGGCATATTTAAGAGTTAAATCTCACTATTTAATTCATGCGGAAAGGGTTGTTTGTCGACGGATTGAAAAACTTCGCAATGGAGAGACCACCCTTTTGATGTTAAATTGTAACTTTTTAGAAAAATCTGATTCAACGAAATATGTTAAGATGCTATGGGAGAAATATCAATATCCATGGCCTAAAAATTGGTTACAGAAGGATTCTAATATATAATCATTCATCATAATCAGATGTGTATATTTGATGTTCATTAGTATTAAGGAACAATATTAAAAAAAACAAGCTCCATGAAAAAGAGTCATTTATATTCACTATTAAGTCTTGTCATAATAATAGTTTTGGTCTTTTATTCTATTTTAATGTCATACAAGTATCATACACTTTCTGACGAAATGGATAATGTGAAGGATTCGTTAATTATACAAGAACAAAATATAGATACACTTTCTAACAAATTGGACCAGGTAACAACAAACTGCCTCCGTATGATGGTTGGTTTTATAGTATTCACTGCCGTTGACAATATTAGTGTTATCAGTGAAGATGATAATAAATTGGATCTTATGATGTATGATGCTGCGACGATTAATCGATATGATTCCATACAATTAAAAGTCTTATCAGTTGCTGCACAACAATATGATGTCATTCCCAAGATACAATGATTAGAATATGATTAATGGACAAAAGCAATTTATGAGAAAAATATTAGCCGTTCTACCGTTGTTGTTATTTTCATGTAATCAGTCACGTGTCACAGAACTTGAAAAAGAAAATGACAAACTCAAATCTACGGTTTCATCTATGCAAGATCAAATCGCAGGATTAAATAATACAAATCAAGAATTGGTGTACAAAAATTATAAGTTGTCAGAGAAGATTTCAACAATGTGCGTGGAAATGCAATCAATATGTATGTATGCCAACAACGCAAAATCTCATGTCAATTCTGCTGTTTTTTGGTCATCAGAAAGTAAGTTTCTATGTGAATCAGAGATGAACAGCGTCACTTCAAATATTAATGATATAGTCAATATTGCATCACGGTATTAATAAACAGAGACTATTATGAAAATGCTATTATTTTGTATTGTGAGTGTTATTGCATTGGCGGAAGGTATAGGACTTTTTGCTATACAAAGTCAAAATGATGAGCTCATACAAGAAAAAGAAGCTCTTGAGAGAGCAAACAGATATCTCAAAACCAATTATTGCTGTGCCCTAAGGACGTTAGACATTTGTGGCGTCCATGCTGGCATAGGATTGAATATAGACATTGACTCTTTACCTGATTATAGATATAACGAGCGAGACCAAAAATATAGAGAATCTGTTGAAAATGCAGAAAAAACAGCGGCAACATTCGTTTTTGATGGATATTCTTTTTAATTAAAACATTTTTTTCGCGAATCTGCTACCAACATACACAAAAAAGAAATAGTCAAAATCTATGGTATCACATATGGCTGTAGATATTTAGTAATGTACTGTTGGGTTAGGTTCTATTGTATAAAATGAAGAAAATTATATTTGTTATATATTCATTGATGATACTCACAGTGTCATTCTCTTGTACTCATAAAGAAGTATCGACTGGCTCAACAAAACAGAATGAAGTCAAACTGGAAGAAGAAATATGTAGTGTTGATTTCTTCGGCATATCTCTTCAAGGGAAAGACGTTTCATCCATTGTGAAAATGATGGAAGAAAAGGTTGATGTTCTTACATTGGATGGAGAACTTAATGATGAGCAGGATTATTGCAGGGTTCTCTTTTGTGGTGTGCCTTGTGGAATGAACATGAAAAGGGATAGGGTGAATGACGAAGTTTATATCACATCCCTGAATTTCTTCACTTCACAAACATCTGACGAAGCGATAGAAGCATTGGTAAAGGGTGTTTCTTCTTATTATGGTGAGTGTCAGCAAGACGAACAGGATAAGATAGATGATTATTTCCGTTGGGATGGTGTGTTGATGCGTCCGGTTCACTCAGAAGAGGGAGGAATGACGGTTATATTTTACTAATATTTGATAACACTTAAAAGTGATTATATGAAAAGACTGATTCTTTCAATAATGATAGTTTTCTTGATGGCATTATCAGTATTGTCGTGCAAGAATGATAAAATAACTTCTACATGGGAAAGAAGTGAAGACCCACAGTCTTTAGCCTTTTGGCATTACGAGGAAGATTCCGTCAATCATGGCTTTGTCGAGGTGGCTGAGGTTCTTTGGCGATTTGATAAAGATGGCGATTCTCTGGATATAGATAACTTGGAATACAGGTTGGCATGGTATGAAAAAAGTAAAAAGGCTTTGGTGCATTGCTTTGACTCCATCCACCCAAACACGAAACTGCCTGATGCGGAGAAAGCTGATTCGATGTTGAATGAGCTGGAGAAGTTCTTTGAACAGTTTGTCGATAATTATAGGAAGAACAACTATGGTGATTTCCTTTATATCCGACATAACTTTGCACGATTCAGATGCCTTGCCTTGTCTCATGCAATCTTGGAGAAGGACACGACGTTCAGGAAAGAAATGGAAGCGTGGGAGAGTGTGCATAAAGAGATGAAGACTTTTTGCAATTGTGCGATACATGCAATATTTTATGGCGGTAGCATAATCGGATTAGAAGAAGTTGTTGCCGTCAATGCAATATATGACAGACGAAGAGATGACCTTGCGAGGTTGTATTCTTTATATCAAAATGAGTCGCTTCCTTATGATGATTCGAAAACTCCAGTTAAAGCGAAAGCGATTCTTTTGGAATCAATGGAAAAGACTATAAGACAGATAGAACCACGCGAAGAGTATTCTTACGATAAAAGAGAAAAGCAAGAGTTCGATAGCCTGTGTTATAAGGTGCAGCCAAGTAGGAAGACTCTGCTTGTTGCCATAGAAAATTGGCTCAAAACTAGAGAACAATTGAGCCTTAGCAACTCAAATACGGGAAAGAAGCGTCTTGATCAATCATCTTCAATGCTGATAGAGGACTTTGCAAAGATTATGGAAGAAGTTTGTGATGTGCGTGTGGATTGAATAGAATTCATGCAAGCCTTTTGCAAGTACTACCCAAGCACCACCCAAGCTGTTTGACCTTGGCTAATGCTTGGGTAGGGTATAGGTGGAACGAGAGAAGTGTGAGGCTAATATATGTTAGATGTATGAAGGCAGAGGGATGAGGAAAGAGAAATAAAGGTTAAGGGTTTGGGAATGGTGTTTTTCCCTGTTTTTGCCTCCATTCTTGTCCCAATTCTCCCCAAATCCTCCATCTTTTTGTCCCGTTCCCACTTTTTTCTCATTTTTCTCGAAAAAAGTTTGCGGAACGTTTGGTCAGTTCGGAAAAAGGTCGTACCTTTGCACTCGCTTTCCAAAAAGGAGGGCACAGAAACTCGATCTTTGACAGACTGCGAACAGAACAGAAGACAAGCAGCGCGCGCATGTTGTGATATATATATTATAATGTGTAGCGCACAAGCATAAAGTCATTCCTTTTTTACAGAAGAAGACGTTA
>Ga0265300_10000683_pt1 | contig 35351 bp, 32 predicted proteins | sample AusTroGonzalo_MG_FD_193482 | JGI IMG/M metagenome (GOLD analysis project Ga0265300, IMG submission 193482) | Bovine rumen microbial communities from tropical cattle in Woodstock, Queensland, Australia - Gonzalo_03 | ecosystem: Host-associated > Mammals > Digestive system > Stomach > Rumen ...
CTGTTCAAGGTGTGTCCGAAGGTTTTGCCAAGGCAATGTATATGAAAGGTGTTGGTTATAAAGCATCTGTCAAAGGTAATATGTTCACATTGATTGTTGGTTTTTCTCATGATGTTAACATGGAAATTCCGGCTGGCTTGACTGTCACAATGGGTGATACACCAACAGAATTCACAATTTCTGGTATTGATAAAAACCTGTTGGGTCAATTTGCTGACAAGATTCATAAAATCCGCAAAGCTGACCCTTATAAAGGTAAAGGTATCTTCTATAAAGACGAATACATCCGTCGCAAAGAAGGCAAGAAAAAATAATAAATAATTCCCGCTGTTACGGGATGTGAAAAAAGGAAAAATAAAATGTTAAGACATTTATCTTCACAAGAAAGACGTGCATTAGCAAATCGCGGTGCATTGAAAAGAAAGAATCCAGACAAGATTCGTTTGTCTGTGTTCCGTTCCGCTCGTCATATCGAAATCCAGGCTATTGATGATGTAAAGGGCCACACTTTGTGCGCTGCATCTTCCAAAGAAAAAGATTTCAAAGGCAAGGGCTGGAATATCGCCGGGGCTGAAATGCTTGGAAAAATATTTGCTGATCGTATGGCCAAGGCTGGCATCAAAGATAATTATTATTTCGATCGTGGTCGTTATTTATATCATGGTCGTGTAAAGGCTTTGGGCGATTCTATGCGCGCAAACGGAATGAAAATTTAAGATTTAGGAGCAAAAAACAATGGCACGTTTTGATGATAAAAAATTGCAGTCAGATAATTTGGTAGACAAATTGGTTTCTATCAACCGCGTTTCTAAAACTGTGAAGGGCGGACGTAATATGTCATTTTCTGCGCTGGTCGTCGTTGGTGACAAATCTGGTATGGTTGGTTTCGGCAAAGGTAAGGCTTTGGAAGTTCAAGCCGCTGTTCAAAAAGCAACCAAAGCAGCAAAGGCAAAAATGATTCGCGTTCCTTTGAAAGAAGGTCGTACGTTGCACCACGATAGTGCTGCAAAATACGGCGCAAGCAAATTGGTTGTTCGCAGTGCTGTTCCAGGTACTGGTATCATTGCTGGTGGTGCTTTGCGTGCGGTGTTTGAATGTTTGGGCGTACAAGACGTTGTTGTGAAATCCCAAGGTTCAAACAATCCAAACAATATGATTCGCGCTGCGTTTTTGGCTTTTGAAAAAATGAATTCTCCAAAAACAGTGGCTGCACGTCGTGGTAAAACTGTTGCGGAAATCATTGCTGGTCGTGATGGTAAAAAATTAGAAACAGCAGAAGAAGCTAAATAAAAATGGTATATTGAGAAATGGCTAAAAAAAAGAAGACTTTTTCGGTTGAAGATATTGATTTTTCCAAGGAAAAACCTTTTGGGGCTTGGATAAGAATTTTATTGGCTGTTGCCAAGGAATGTCCGACACATGCAGAAGAGGTTTTTGACAAGTTCATCGATTTTCAATGTCGTAAGAACCCGAATAAGAAAAAAGAAGAAGTTACAAATGATACCATTGCTCATATAAACTGGTCACTAGAGTTTTATACTGCTGCTGCGCGTGAAATATTGAGCAGTACATATAAAAATCTAAAAAACGTAAGGGAAAAATAAAATAAACCGAGTGCATAGTCTTGTATTATGTGCGAAATAGACTATACTTATAGTCATAGGACAAAAAGGAAAAAGAAATGAAATTAAATGCTTTGATGGATAATTTTGGTGCACGCAAAGATGTTAAACGCGTTGGTCGTGGTATGGCATCTGGTTATGGTAAAACTTCTGGTCGTGGTAACAAGGGGCAAAAAGCCCGTTCTGGTTCACGTAAACAGGCTACTTTCCAGGGTGGTCAAATGCCAATTTTGCGTCGTTTTCCAAAATTTGGTTTTAACAATCCTTTCCACAAGGAATATGCTACTATCAATTTGGGTGATATCGAAAAGTTCATTAAATCTGGCAAAATCGATGCCAAAAAAGAAATCAATTTGGATTCTTTGTTGTCGGCTAAAATTTTGAATCGCAGATTGGATGGATTGAAAGTATTGGGCAAAGGCGAAATCAAAACTGCTGTGACAATCGTTGCTGATAAATGGTCAAAATCAGCCGAAGCAGCAATTGTAAAAGCAGGTGGAAAAATCCAATCTAAATAATTTAATAAAAAGATATTCGCATGAAATTCTTGAAAAAACTTTTCGGCAATCCGACAGATTTACAAAAACGCATCCTGTTTACCTTGGGTGCGTTGATTGTGTATCGTATCGGTTCTTTTATTCCATTACCAGGTGTGAACGCAAGTGCTGTTTTACATTTGTTTAATGGTGATAATGGTATGATGGGGATGTTCGATATGTTTTCGGGCGGCTCTTTGTCCCGTATGTCGGTGTTGGCGTTAAATATTTTCCCATACATTTCTGCGTCTATCGTTATTCAATTATTAACAGCGACAAGCAAGTCTTTGATGGATTTGCGCAAAGAAGGCGAATCTGGACGTATTAAAATCAACCAATACACACGCTATTTGGCGGTGCTTTTGGCGATTGTTCAAGGTTGGGCGATTGTACGCAGTTTGGAATCTATGGCGCCGGTTAATGGTATTTCTGCGGTGGCAAATCCGGGCTTCGCGTTTGAATTGTCGGCGATTGTTGCACTGGTCGGTGGAACTGTGTTTGTAATGTGGTTGGCCGAACAAGTGACTGCGCGCGGTATCGGGCAGGGGGCTTCGCTTTTGATTTTTGCTGGCATTATTGCCGAAGTTCCAGGCGGAATCGCAAAACTGTTCTCTTTGGCGGGTGTTGGTCAAATGTCGCCTGCGATGATTGCTTTTGTTTTGGCTTTCGTCGTTGGAATTGTCGCTTTGATTGCGTTTATGGAACAGGCACAACGTCGTATTCAAATCTTGTACCCACGTCAGGCTTTGGCAAATGGTGTTATGAACACAAATGTTTCTTATTTGCCGATTAAGGTTAATATGTCTGGTGTTATGGGGCCGGTGTTTGCAGCGTCTATTATGATGTTGCCTGCGTTTATACAACGTTTTGTGCAAAGTGAAAATTTGGTTGTACAGAATATTTTGGGCTTCTTTACTTATGGAACTTGGTCTTATATGGCGTTGTACACAGTTTTGATTGCGTTCTTTGCGTATTTCCAAACTGCTGTGGTTTTCAACAGTGAAGAAACAAGTAATAATTTGAAAAACATGGGTGGCTATATCCCGGGTGTTCGTCCAGGTGAACAGACTATGCATTATTTGGATGGTGTTGTATCGCGGACGACTGCGATTGGCGTTGTTTACTTGATAGTTGTGTGCGTTTTGCCAATTATCTTGAATACGCGTGGTGGAATGCCGCTTATGATTGGTGGAACAAGTGTCTTAATCGTTGCGGGCGTTGTATTGGATACTATGAATCAAATAAAATCTTATTTGGTTGAAAAGCAATACAATGGCGTTGTTGGTGGGACACAAAAGAAAGGTCGTTTCCGCGGCTAAAAGCTTTGGGACGACAAACAAAAATTTGATTTTTGCCGGAACTTGTTCTAGAATCGGTAGAAATCAGGGCGCATTCAAAAAACGTGTGGATTTTGGATGCTTGGTGGATGGAAACATCCGAATGAATAAAAACAATCCCGCTTTGCCCAGGCTTTGTGGGACAAGAAAAAAGGAAAATAAGAGATGGCACGTATAGCAGGTGTTAACATTCCGTCTGAAAAACGCATTGAAATTGCTTTGCGCTATATTCATGGTATTGGGCCGGCTAAATCTGCACAGATTTGTTCTGCATTGAAATTGAAAGACGGTCTGCGCGCAAAAGATTTAACAGACGAAGATGTTATTAAAATTTCAAACTATATTGAACAAAACTTTAAAGTAGAAGGTGACATTCGTCGCGAAGTTGCAATGAATATTAAACGTTTGCAAGACCTTAAAACATATCGCGGTGTTCGTCATCGTAACCGTTTGCCGGTTCGTGGTCAACGCACACAAACAAACGCAAGAACTCGTAAGGGTAAACGCGTCGTTGTTGCTGGTTCTGCGACCAAAGGTAAATAATATTAATTGGGTAGAGATTAACACGATAGTTAATTGAAGACATCTAAAACATAGGAAACACAAATGGCAGTTAATAAATCAAAAAAGAAAGTTGTAAAAAAAGTATCACATGGGATTGCTCATGTTGTTGCAACAAATAATAATACTCGTATAACAATCACAGACCAAAGCGGTGCAGTTTTGACATGGGCGACCGCTGGGGCTAATAATTTTAAGGGCGCAAAAAAATCAACACCATATGCGGCAACTGTTGTTGCTGATGCTGTGGGTAAAAAGGTTGCCGAAATGGGCATGCAGACAGTTGATGTTTTGATGCGTGGTATTGGTCAGGGTCGTGAATCTGCTGTTCGTGGTTTGGCAAATGCCGGATTGGTTGTTCAATCTATTACAGACACGACACGTATTCCACACAACGGGTGCCGTCCAAAGAAAGTACGTCGTGTGTAATTTTATTGTACATCGAAATAAAAACGGTGCTGATGCGCCGTTTTTTATAAATAAAAAATGAATTTTTTTCTTTGTTTTAGATTTTTTTTGTGATATAATGTGTCCCGTCAGGAAGATTTTTTCTTGATGAGGCGTCACAACCTGAATCAAACGCGTCTTTGGATATAGACGTTAAAATATCTCCAACGTTATGGTTGGAGGGCGCGAAATACTAAAATAAGCGCGCAATTTCGTTTGAATTGTTGTGAACCTCCAACCGCCCGATTTTTTCAGGGTGGTTGCCATTTGGAAAAAAGAGGGAATTATAATATGAAAAAACTGTGCTTGTTTTCTGTGTTGACCGCAATGTGCGCTAATGCGGCATACGCGGCAGATATCGCGTCAAACGCAACGACGGCGCAATGCGTCGAACCAACATTGCATCGTTATGAAGGTACAGCAAACTTACAAGCGCAGTGGGAAGCGAACAGCGTCTCGCTGCGCTGGTATAGTAATCATACATTAATAGATCCAACGGATGCGACGGATGATTGTCAATATGCGGGTTCATTAACGCGTCCAACAAACCCATCGCGCACTGGTTTTACGTTCACAGGATGGAAAGTCCGTCCATTGATGGATTTCAGTAATTTGAACAGCAATTTGGGTTCAGTTGTTGGTAATGCGTATGGAAAGGGTGTATATAATAACGCCGATTATTGTTTATATTATGATACCCAGTGGCACGAAGGCGCAGCATTATGTAAACAAGCAGAATTTACGGAATTACAACAACAAGAATGGAAACAAAGTTTTGCTAATGGGACAGTATATGGTTTTGCGCACTGCAGTGCGAAATCAGGTAATCACCACGAATACACGTGGCCAGCAGCGAACAGGAGTGAATATGCCGCATCTCTTGATGATTTGAATACATACGACACACAACATAGTACAGAACAAAAGAAGTATTGTTGGTGTCAGGCGACTGGTTATAAACCAACAAATCAAACAGTTATAAATGGGCCTTTGTCGTCCCTTGCTTGGGTGTTCCGCAACGACGACGGGTCCGCGTCCGATTGCGCGTACAACTGTGCGCCGCTCTGCGCGCGCGACGTCCGCAGGCATTCGGCCTTTCGCGCCGCCGTATTCAAATCCGAAAATTAGTTAAAAAGTTTTTATATCAGTTCGGTCGGTTTCCCCCGACCCGAAACACCCCCGCTTTTCCCAGGTTGCGGGGGTTGTTTTTACCCCCCACGCCACTTCGTGGCCCTCTCCCCCTATGGGGGAGAATTACTCTACGACGCCTGAGACCAAAATTCTCCCCCTGTGGGGGAGGGGACCGCGTAGCGGTGAGGGGGGTAAAATTTTATTGCGCGAAATTTTTAAAGTTGCTATGATACTTCGCGAAAGGTGTGGAAAAGGCTTTTTATCAATGTTTTTGAAAAAATATTTTTTATTGTTGGTGGCTTTCGCTTGTTTGACTGTCGTTTGTGCACGTGACGCTTTTGCATGCGCTGTGGGTGAATATAATGATAATGGAACATGTACACCTTGTTCGCCCGGGGTTTATTGTCAAAATGATGTTCAATTGACTTGTCTTGGGGCACAATGCGTTTCTGTTGATGGTGAAAATTGTTCCGCTGAACCTGGGGCGACATCTTGTATTCAGTGCCCAGAAGATGCGCCTTTTGCGAATTTTAATCATACGGCTTGTGTGGCGTGTGGCAATGTGTTTGAACTTGTTGATAATGGTGTATGTACCCAATGTCAGGTTGGGCACTTTTCTAATCGTGAACACAATGCTTGTTCTGTCGAATGTGGGCCGGGCAGTTATGTGCGTGATGGTGTCTGTACACTTTGTCCGGCCGGGGATTATTGCGTTGGTGATGGTTTGGCAGTGCCGTGTCCGGGGGCAACTGTGGCACCGGAACCAGGCGCAACGCAGTGTGATGCGTGTACTGGTAATTCGTCAGTCGCAAATTCAAGTCATACACATTGTGTGGCGTGTGATGGCGATGCTGAATATATCAAGGACGGTGTGTGTACCGTATGCGCTGACGGTTATTATGTAAAGAATAATCACACGATATGTGCAGAATGTACTGCAGGTTATTATTGCGACGGTACAGGTGGTCGCCAACTTTGTCCAAAGGGGTCGTTTTCGGCATCTGGCAAATCGGCATGTACTTATTGTGCCGCGGGATATACGACTGCGGGACCAGGTACGGCGTTTAATGCTGCTATGAATTTATCTGCGATTTGTACCAAAATAGATATAAAGTTAAAGGTCGGTTCTGGTTTAAATTCTTTTGCTTTGCCATCCTGTCTGAAAGAGGGTGCAATAAACAAAAGCGTTGTTAAAAATAATTGACTTTCCGGAAAGTTTAGTATAAAATCTGCGGGCGCATGGAAAAAGTGCGCAATCTGGTGAAAATAATAAACTAAGCCTGATGGAGTTATAAAATGATCGAAAAAAACTGGATGACTTTGATTAAGCCAAAAAAATTGAATATCAAAGTTGATGAAAATAATCCAAATATTGCAACTTTAATCGCTGAACCTTTGGAAAAAGGTTTTGGTTTGACACTTGGAACGGCTTTGCGTCGTGTCTTGTTGTCTTCGTTGCAAGGATGTGCGCCAATTTACGTTAAAATTGACGGTGTTCAACATGAATTTAGCAGCTTGGCCGGTGTGCGCGAAGATGTGACAGATATTATCTTGAATTTAAAAGGTGTTTATTTCAAGGCGTTAAGCGAAGGTCAACACAAGGCCACATTAAAAGTCAAAGGTCCAGCAGTCGTGACGGCTGGCATGATTGAAACATCTGGCAGTGTAGAAGTTATGAACAAAGATGCTGAAATTTGCACTTTGGACGCTGGTGCTTCGTTTGATATGGAAATCACATTGGCATCTGGTCGTGGCTATGTACCGGCAAGTGTTAATGCTGTGGATTTGCCACTTGGAACAATTCCTGTGGATTCTATCTTTTCCCCAATTTTGAATGCGGCATCAAACGTTTCTCAAACCCGCGTTGGGCAAAGCACTGATTATGATAAATTGGAATTGACAGTTAAAACAAATGGTTCTGTTTCCCCAGAAGATGCGATTGCGTTTGCGGCACGTATTTTGACAGATCAATTGATGGTCTTTATCAACTTTGAAGATCCAACCCAGGTTAATTTGGTTCCAGAGGAAGAAAAGGTCAAAGATGTTTTGCCATTTGATCCAAAATTATTAAAGCATGTTGATGAATTGGAATTGTCAGTTCGCGCAACAAATTGCTTGAAAAACGACAAAATTAATTGGTTGGGCGAATTGGTTCAAAAGACTGAAAATGACATGTTGAAAACACCTAATTTCGGTCGTAAATCTTTGAACGAAATTAAGGCTCAATTAGAAGCAATGGGATTGTCTTTGGGTATGGAAGTACCAGGTTGGCCACCAGAAAATATTGCAGAGTTGGCCAAGAAATACGAAGACCCATACAAATAAATTAAATTCTATGTGGTCTTGTCGCGATTGCCGTTTCTTATGTACCGCTTGTACATTTCGAAACGTCAATCGCTTCCAATACCATTATATAATTTAATTTCTTCCCCGCTGCTAAGGGGCAAGAAGTTAGAAACAAAAATCCACGATTCAGAAAGAAATTTTTGGTTGTGGTGTCTCGAAAAAAAATCCCCGAAATAAATCGGGGCAGAAAACCAAAGGAGTAGTCAATGAGACATAGAATGGCAGGTCGCACTTTTAATCGCGACACAAATGCTCGCAAAGCCTTGTTTATTGGTTTGGCGAAAAACTTGATTGAAAAAGAACAAATTAAAACAACTTTGCCAAAGGCGAAAGATTTACGCGGTGTGGTCGAAAAATTGATTACTCGCGCAAAGGTTGATACAGTTGCAAATCGTCGTTTGACTGCGGCTGAATTGGGCAATGGTTGCGACAAGACAGTGAAAAAATTGTTTTCTGTGTTGGGACCACGTTATGCCAAACGTCCTGGCGGTTATACACGCGTATTAAAAGCAGGCTTCCGTTATGGTGATGCTGCACCAATGGCGATTATCGAATTGGTTGACAGGGATGAAAACGCTAAGAAAGTGGCACCAAAAACAGTTGCTGCGGACAAGGCAGAACCAGTCGCAAAAGACGAAGTTAAAAAAGCTGCTGGGGCACCAAAAGCAGACAAGGCTGAAAAAGCAACTAAGAAAGTTGCTGCGGAAAAGAAAGCTGCTGCGCCAAAGGCAACAGGTGCGAAAAAAGCGGTTGCTGTTAAACGTCGCGCAACTGGAAAATAATTTCCATTTATATAAAATAAAAACCGGCCTTTGGGTCGGTTTTTTTCTTGATATTTATTTGCAAAGGGGGGTATTTTGTGATAAAATATGGTAAAGGATTCAAGGAGAGTTTTATGCGTAAACGTATATTTTTCGCGGCTTTTTTGTCGATGATTGTTGCTGAGATGGGGGCGGTTGCTGCCACTGCACGTGATTCTGCACGTGTTGTAAATAACAAAAGTGATTCATCGACAACACAGCAATCTGGTAATACTGTGGCGCGTTCTGCGACACGTGCTGTTTCTTCGCGGGCAACAACAACTGCGCCTGCGGCAACGCAACAAAATGTTGTAAATACGCCTGCAACTGTCAGTGCGCCGGCAACAAATACGCCGGGTGTGGTGGCGCGTGCCGGAAGTGTTCAAAAGGCACTTAATACCGGAACCAAGGTTGCAACTGCGACTGAAAATACCAGTGTGCCCAAAGAATGCCAAGATGCATTTTTTGGCTGTATGGATGCTTTCTGTATCCTTGATAATGCAAGTGGCGGACGTTGCCAATGCAGTGACAGAATTACAGAGTTAGATCAAGTCTTAGAAGATATTTTGAAACTTGATGAACAGACATATATCATGGCGACCGAAGGTGTTGAACGTATTCAAATGGGCGAAGCCGAAGAACAAATTATCGCGCGTGCCAAGGCTGCCGGTGATAAAGTTGTTGCCGGTGATGATGCCAAGAAATCAAGAACACTTGATTTATCTGCGTGGAACAATTCTGTGTTCAGTGTAGATGATGATATTTTTGATTCTTTGGGGTCTTCGGATTCTGTAAGTTCTTTTGCTGATAAAAAAGGCGACAGTTTATATGTGGCAAGTGCGAAAATGTGCGCTGAACAAGTTTCGCCAAGTTGTAAAACTTATACATCTATGTTGCAGTTGGTATATTCACAAAGAATTAAATCAGACTGTGTAGCATACGAAAACAGTTTAAGGGCGCAAAAAACACAAAGCCAACAAAAATTACAAACTGCGCAAAAGGCTTTGCGTGATGCGGCGTTAACAGAATATCAAAATCAAAACAAATACGCGACAGTTGGCGAATGTGCGATTGCTTTTTCACAATGTATGCAAACAACTGCGGAATGCGGTGCTGATTATACTGGATGTGTGACCTTGGCTGCGAAAGAAAATGTTAAAAATAACAAGTCTGGAACCAAGGCAAAACAAACAAAAATCAAAGGTGCTGTATCGGGCGCAGACATCACATTGGCGGCATCTACGTTGGATCAATTGCTGGCAAAAAAAACAATTTGCGAAAGCGTGACGAAACAATGTGTGAATGTGAATAAAAATGATGCTGTGTGGACTGCGTTTTTGCGTAATGCTGCACCTGCATTAAAGTCTGCAGAATTGATTGCTGAACAAAATTTGCGTTCAAGTTGTATTCCAACAATTGCTGAATGTTTCAAAAATTCTTGCAAAGCGCAATTTGGTGAAGATGATGCAAATTATGATATGTGTTTATCCAATCCAGAAGTTTATAAGTCTTTGTGCAAAGTTCAACTTGAACCATGTTTGGAAGCCACAGGTGGAACATACGATAATCCAACAGATTCTTCGCTTTGGGTTGGTTTGAAATCTATGTTGGCTGCTATGAAAGTTGATGCGTGTACAGCAGAAGTTAAGTCTTGTTTGACCGAACGTTGTGGTGATGATTATTCAGGTTGTATCGGTTTGGATATGGAATCTATCGGCAGATTGTGTCCTTACCAAAAACTTACAGCGTGTATGTCTGAAAAGAAAGACCAAGATACGGTTGAAGAATATGTTGCACAAATCGCCCAAGGTTTAGTGTTGCAGATTGATAACGCATTGGTTGCGGCCTGTCAAAATGCTGTGAATGAAGCGATGATACGTGTTTGCGGTGATACTGAAAGTTGTGAAGCGGCACAATTCGATTTGTCTTCATTGACTTCATTTATAAAGCCGATGGCATGTAAATATAACAATCCGACTGGCACAGGTTCAAATGGTATGAAGTGTTATCCAAATGCTACACAGTTTTCTGATAACGAAATTTATACTTTGGAATACAAAATTAAATGGAAAGATAATGATGAAGAATCAAATATAGTAGAATCTATTACCAAGACGCCTGTACTTGGCCGCTCTATTGTTGGTGGTAATTCTTCTGTTGGTTATGGTGTGTATGCTACATTGGCGGGAAGACCGTATATGTCGGCTATTACATACGGCGAAGACGGAAACTTTGATTATGATGTTGATTGGGGGCAAGTTAATGCGTCGATAAGCAAGGATAGTACAGAACAAGTTAAAACAATCTTGAATTCTGCTTTGAATCGCATAATGAATTCGATTAAGTCTGATCCAAAGGTCGAATATTGTATGACAGGGCGCAGTGTACCTGGGTTTACAGGTATGGCCAATATCGGCAATACGGAAAATGTTAGATTTGCTAACTTAACAGATGGTGTACGCAGTGTTATTGCTGATGATTTGATGTCTTTGTTGTACGATAAAAACAAAGAATTAGAAGATAGTTTCAGTGATGAATTAAAGGTTTTGGATGAAGAGATCACTAAACGTATTGCAGAGGTTGCTGAAGATAAGGGAACAAGTAAAGAAGTTCAAGTCGATGCTCGTAATATGGAACGTTGTACTTGCGACAGAACACCACACAGGGCTTCGGAAGAGGGCGACGAAACCAAGACGAATTGTTTGACAGTCACAGATAAGTACAGATATGTAAGAAGGGTTACAGCATCTGGCGAAAACAAATATATGACAGATGCCGGTAATTTAGGAAGTAGAAAAGAAGTCACAGATGTTATCGGTAAATATGATGCTTCTACAAATGTTTGTACTTTAAGAACAATAACATATCATTGTAAAAGATGGACGGGTACAAGATGTCGTGAATACGATGATGGTTCGGTGGTTTCTACGACAACTGTTCAATTACCAACATCTAATTAAACAAAACCGCCCGGATGGGCGGTTTTTTAATCCAATTCATCCAAGCTTTTGATAACGCGGATGCCTGATGATTCAAATTTGCTGATAGTATTTTCAATGTCCATTATGTTTTGCGATGCAAGGTAAAGGACAGGTATTAATTCATTTTGTTTTGCCAAATCTATTAATTCTTGGATTGGTGAATCTTTTTGTTTGCCAGCAGCGAACCAAGAATCGCCATCCAATATCCAAAAATCTGTGTCGCTGTGTTCGTATATCACAAATTTAGTTGTTGCAACAAAATCATGATATGTTTCGTATTCTATATTTTTATCGCGAAGATATTTTGTAGTGTTATTTGTTAATTCTTGTTCTGTTGCGATTGGTGTATCAAAGTTTATGTCTGTAAATGTTGGCACCGAATCGTTCATGTCTTGTGATATGTCATCGGTAATATCAAAGTCCATTGGAATTGGAATGCTTGCCTGTTCATTTTCAATATTTTGTTGCGGTATCGAATTTGTTGCTGATGAAGAATTATTTGTTCTGTTGTAAACAGATACAGCACCGGTTAATGGCATACGGTTTTTTGCGCGCTTAAAAGGTATGCGTAATTCCGGGGGCAGGTCGGCCGGATATTCTGGTTCTGTTATTTCGTCTAGTTTTATGTCTTCTTGTGGTTCTTCGGGAACAGGTGCGGCAGTTTCCTGTTTCTTTGGAAATATTTTTGATATGATTTTTGACAAAGTGTTCGCAAAAGGAATTGGAATAATTAATTCCTGTTTGTGATATGTAATAATGCTTGTCGCGATATAAAGCGGAATCGCAGCGTATATAAGTGCGCCGAACACAAAGCCACCAAAACCATGTAAAGTCGCATGGAAAAATATCCACCAATGACGGTATGAAAATATATCAAATCTGAATATGAATTTTAATATCGCCCAAAGTATGAAAAAATACCAAACACTCCATTTGATGACAATCATATTAGATTTCAAAAATTCTAGAACTTTTTTCATATTTTATATTATAGACAATAAATATTATTTGTCAATAAATAATAAAAGACAAATCTTTTGTAAAAAAAATATTAAAAAAAACTTTTTTTAAGGCTTTTTCTGTGATATAATATCCTTATAGGATTTTGGGAGAAATATTATGAAAAATACAAATTTGCTTGGAAAAACAATGGTCAGTGTCGCTGTGTTGGCGGCTTTTGGTGCGGCAAACGCGGCGCAAAATGTACGTGCTGGTTTGGCCGGTGGAACCAATTCACAACGTATGCCGACGATGCCAACTGTGTCTTTGAACACGATTGGAAACCCTGCGGTTAATACTATCAGTCAACCGGCGGGCGTTCAATCAGGTGGTATCCCAACCCCAATTCCAACACCAACCCCGACTCCTACACCAACTCCAAGTAATTGCCCAGATGGTGGTGTGGCAAATTCTTCTTATACAGTTGCTATGTGTATGGATGATTTGTTGCAATGTGTGAATACTGGCGCTTTGCAGGGCGGCTTAAACGATTTGTTCAACAGCGATGTGCGTAATTCTATTATGAGTGGTATGAAATTATGCCAATCTGTTATTGATAAATGTGTTCGCGAAGTTCGCGTAGATTGTCGCAATATTTATGCTGCGACAACTGATGTTTGGTTGGACTTTAATTCACGTGTGATTCAACCAGAATATTATAATTTCGTTTTGCGCAAAACAGGTTTAACACCTAACCAGGCGGAAAACACATGTTTGTTATTGGACAGAAATACTTATGGCGCATCATTTACTTCGGTGTCTGATGCTGATGTGGTGAATTCTGAATACAACAATTATGTTGGTGCTTATAACAGACAAATGAATAATACTTTGTCCAAAGATAATCCACAAGGTGTTGAAATCAACACAACTGGGTATGATGGAAATCGTGGACATTATGCACGTTGGGATGCGGCGAACGCTGAATGTTTGATTCGCGTTGCAGCATACAACAAAGACAATTTGATTACAAACAGATGGCTTGGGATTGGTGATGACAGTCCGGCCGAAGTTTGGCAAAAGGCAGGTTCAACGTTTACATGCAACAAAGATTTGTTTGACTTTTCTTTGATGAATCAAACAAAATCGGCTGCGGTTATCGCTGTGCCTGCGGGAACAGCACTTGGTGCCGGAATTGGTGCCGCGGCTGGTGCTGGGGCTTATAATAAAAAATTAAAAGATGCGTATGGTGATATTGATGCTGATAATATTCCAGTTGGAAATTGCGCAAACAAAGAATATCGCGCAAAGTTGGATAAGTATCTTGATTCGCATCCAAGTACAAGGGCAAAGTTGACTACCTATATCAAAGGCAGCAGCAAAGATTCGTTTTATGGTATGAGTGAAGAAGATTGTAAAAAAATCTCAAGTTTATGGAATACAGTAGAACATTATGAAGCGGCAATTGCTTTGTGTAGGACTGAATCTGGCAATAATGCGCGTATTTTGAATTATTCGCCGGCCGCAACCAATGACGATGTCGTGTCTTCAACTACTTATGTCGATGGTATGACAGGAATTGCATGTACTTATGTCGCAACAACAAATTGTGAAACGGGTGAAGATGGTCAAACTGTTGCTTCTGAGGCGGCACAAAACATCGCGAAAGATTGTTCTTTCAAAATTGTCACCAAAGGTTTAGATGCGGCTAATGTTTTGTGTAGCGGTACAGTTGGCGAATGTGTGAACGCAATCACAGCAGAAAACCAAGTGGCTGAATTAAGAAGTTTGTTAAACGAACTTTCACCAATAATCGGTACTTCTGTTTCTGCGCCAGACAAGGGTAAAGAAATCGGCAAGGGCGTTGCGATTGGTGCTGTGACTGGTGCCGGTGTTGGCGGCCTTGTGACTGGTATTACTGCTTTGGTGGAACGTGGCAACATTTCATGCAAGGTTGGTGATGGTTTGAACAGTGTTGGTCTTGGCAAATCACATACCATAGATTCTTTGAAAGATTTCTATGTCAAATGGAATTTAAGATTGCCTGATACAATTACACCAACATCGGTTGTGTCTGATGAAGCGTCTTGGCAACAGGCATGCAGTCAATTCAATAACCGTCTTATGGATTGTCCAAATGTTCAGGTTAATTTGAAACGCAAGAATTCTTCTGGTTATACGTTGGTAAGCGCGGCTTGCAGACAATCAGGCAGTGTATGTATAGCAAATGAATCTGTGATGAATTCTTACTTGCTTACACCAATAGTAGTGGTGACGCCGGTTGTTGTTCAACAGTCGCAAATAACACCTGCTGTCGTGCAATAGGCGGATAAGAAAAATAACAAGCATCGGGCATAATTTGCCCGATGTTTTTTATGAATAATTTTGGAATAAAAAAATCTGGCGCCGGCCAGATATATTTTTTGTACTAAATTTTTTACGCTGCTTTTTTGATGTTGGATTTTATATCGCGGACATATTTACGTAATTCATCAATCGCGACCAATGAGCCGTCTTTCTTTTCGGCAGACCAATAATCCCAACCGTTGAAACTTACGCTGTGTTGTATGCGTGCAGCCATAACGTGAATTGATGCTTTGCCATACAATGTATGTGTCAATTGTGCGTCGTGTGTAATCATCGCACGGTCGCCACGTGGTCCAACCAAAGTTTGTCCAACGTATAATAATCCGCTGTCGATTAATTCGCGGAAACTTACCTTTATCGCGTCGCGCTTTGGTGCGCTGACTTCTATGTCAGACAAATCGATTGGTATAATGCCTTCGACGCGTGCGCGCGCGGCATTAACATAACTTTCTTCGCGGTCAATTCCAATGAATTGACGTCCAAGTTCTTTTGCTGTGGCGGCTGTTGTGCCAGAACCAACAAAAGGATCCAAAATAATATCGCCTGGCTTTGTCGAAGATAAAATCACGCGTCGCAACAAATCCATTGGCTTTTGCGTGTTGTGCAAACTTTTGCCGCTTTCATCTTTGACGCGTTCTTCGCCCAAACAAATGTTAATGTCCCAATCAGAACGCATTTGTTTTCCGCCATTTAATTTCTTCATTGTTTCATAATTGAAAGTATATTTGCCTGTTTTCGTAGGTGTTGCCCAAATCAAAGTTTCATGTGCATTTGTAAATCGCGTTCCACGAAAATTAGGCATAGGATTTGTTTTTACCCAAACTATATCGTTCAAAATCCAAAATCCCATATCTTGTAATATAGAACCAACACGGAATATATTATGATAAGAACCGATAACCCACATTGCGCCATCTGGTTTAAGAATGCGTTTACATTCGCGCATCCAATCGCGTGTGAATTCGTCGTATGCCGCGTTTGATTCGAAATAATCCCAAGTATCACGTACAGCGCGTGCCGCTGTTTGATCTTCGGGCCTGTATAATGTTTTCGTGCCCAGTTGTAAATTATAAGGGGAATCAGCAAAAATCGCATCAACCGAAGCGTCTGGCATATTGCGCATAATTTCAATACAATCGCCGCACAAAATTTGATTCAGATATTTTTGCATTTTCTCTCTTTTAATCCCCTGGACTTTTAAATCCCTGTTATTCTGTATTTTACCACATTTTGACCCTATAAAAAAGTGGTCAGCGAATCGGTGTGTTAAAAAAAACACTTGATTTTTTTAAAAAAGCAATTTTTTTTATTGAAAATAATTTGAAAACAAGATGATTATCTTTGACGGGGAACAGCAATAAATGTGCGCAATTTCTCGCAAAGTTTGGCGTCAAAACCGTTGTTATTAAATATTTTTATCCACCAATCGTTTGGACGAATAGTTCTTGGTTCATTACAAGTGCCAAGTGTTTCGCCCATTTGTTTCGCAGCATTTATATCTTCGGTTGTGTTGTGTATTGCACACAACATACCAACTTTTTGAAATTTAGATAAAACAATTGGTAATGTTTGTTCATCAAAATATGTTAGGGTGCCATTACAATAGGCGATATCAGCTTTTATCGGTTCGCAATCCAAGATAGATTTAATTTCAATACGACCATTGTCAAAAAGTTTTTGTAAAAGGGAAATCGGGACAGCATAAAGTTTGTCTTGATTTTTTACACGTGAATAAGATTGGTGTTGCGGTGGATATTTTTTTATATCTATGCCACGGGCATCCATACCGTAATCAAATGCCAATCGCACAACCATTCCAATCGCAGCGCCACAATCAAAAAAAGATTTTGGTTTAGCGCGAAAAATTTTGTCATATTCTTGTGCTAACATTGATGGCGGCACAGAAAACATTATATAATTTCCATCGAAATCTGTATAAGAATAATTAAGATATGGGTATTTAGTTTGGTAATAACATTTCATAGTACTTATACTGTTAATACTGTTTTATGGCTTTGTCAAGGTGCTTCAAATTCTGCTTTACTTGTGCATGAATTTTTTCTAATCTTAATTGTTATGAGATGTCCTTATTGTAATTCTACTGACAGCAGGGTTGCAGATTCCCGCCCAGATAGCGGCGATGCCGTTATTCGTCGCAGACGTGTTTGTAATCAATGTGGCGCAAAATTTACAACTGTGGAACGCATTCAAATGCGTGATTTGATTGTTGTGAAAAACAGTGGCAAGACAGAACCTTTTGATCGCGAAAAGTTATTTCGTTCTATAAAATTGGCGTGTCGCAATCGTGATGTGCGCGATGAACAAATTGACCGACTTGTGGCATCTATCCAGCGTCGGCTTGAAACGGAAAGTGCGGATGATACTGTCACCAGTTCCCAGGTTGGAACAATGGTTTCTGATTCTTTGTTAAATCTTGACCCTATTGCGTTCATAAGATTTGTTTCTGTGTACAGAAAATTTTCCAAGGTTTCTGATTTCAAAAAAATTATTAACCAAATACCAGAGGCGGATGAAGACGCCATCGTTTGTGAATTACCAAAGACTTCGTTGTTTTGAATATGATAAAAAAATTATTTACATTTTTAATGCTTGTTTTTTGTCCGCTGATTTCGTTGGCGGTGGAATCCGTTGATATTTTGACTGATGAAGATGCGGCGACCTATGCACAAATTTTTATGTTGCAGGACAAGGAAAAAATTGATTCCGCCAAAAAATTAGAAGCAAAATTGACTGATAAATATTTGATGAACGAAGTTTTGTATCAAAGATATGTTTCGAAAACTTACCACACACGCGGAACTGAATTACAAAGTTGGATGAACAAATATTACGATATGCCGGGTGCGGAAAGATTGTCGAAAATTGCGAAAATTAAAAAGACTTCGACACGCAAACCTGATGTGCCGCAAATTACGACTGGCAAAGAATATATTGAATCTGCACAAAGTGAAACTTGGACTGTGAAAACTTACAAGGGCAAGGCGGCAAAGAATATTGATAAATTCAAAAAGGCGATTCGTTCTGGTTCTTCAAAGACCGCGCGTAAAATCTTGGAAGAAAGGTCGTTCAAATCAAAAATATCAGAATCTGATTATGGGCGTCTTGCGGGTCGTTTATCTTTCCTTTATTACACCAATGGTGAATATGAATTGGCGAAAAAGTGGGGCTTTGTTGCGGCAGATGCGAATTCTGAATACGGATTGTGGTCGATGGGATTGCTTTATTTCAAAGAACAAAAATATAAAGAATCGCAAAAGTATTTCAGCAAGATTTTGGATTTAACACAAATCAATAATGCCCGCAAGACAGAGGCTGCATTTTGGGCGGGCCGTGCGGCCGATATAAATGGCAACAGTGAAGACGCGCGAAAATATTGGAAAATCGCGGCCGCATATCCAATGTCTTTTTATGGTGCGCTGGCTGCGACTATGTTGGGGGAAAAACCTGAATACGAATTTTTTGATCAAGAATGTTCTGATGAAGATATTGTGACTTTGCGTGAAAACAAATATGGTAAAAAGGCACTTGCGCTGATTCAGGTTGGACGCAAAGACCGTGCTGAACAGTATTTGAAATATCTTGTGACGGCAAAGTCTTCGGACAAAATGTTGCATGCTGTTAATGCTGTGTCGTCTATGTACGGTTTACCAAGCGTTTCAATTTTGGTTTCTGGGGTTATGAAAGATCGCGGTATTTTGGAAATTAATGATGATATTATTTATTCCGCACAATACCCGTTGCCGAATTGGGAACCAATGGGCGGATGGTCTATTGATCGCGCTTTGCTTTTGGCAATTACGAAACAAGAAAGTGGTTTTAAGCCGACGGCAAAATCAACTGTGGGGGCAAATGGTGTTATGCAGTTGATGCCCAAGACAGCAAAGTTGGTCGCGCGTAAAAATTCTGTAAAAATGTCAGAAATAGATATGGCGAATCCAGAACACAATATGTTTTTGGGCCAACAATTTATTGTTGATTTATTACAACAGCCATTGGTTGATAATAATATTATAAAAATGCTGATTGCTTATAATGCAGGGATTGGTAATTTGGCAAAATTTGAAAAAAGTTTTTCAACCAAAGACCCTTTGCTTTACATAGAAAGTTTTCCAGCATACGAAACAAGAAATTATATCAAACGTGTTATGTCTAATTTGTGGTTGTATCGCGCCCGTCTTAATCAACCTTTGACTGCGTTGCAAGAATTGGCTGATGGAAAATGGCCTTACTATAACAGCGAAGACGAATATGTTTTGAATAATGCTTTTAACAAACCGTCGTTGTAAAGTTTATGCGAAGTGTTCCTGATTTTGAACTTGAAAAAAGTTGCAATAAAAAAATAATTGCTGGTGTTGATGAAGCAGGGCGTGGGCCGCTTTGTGGGCCTGTTGTTGCGGGGGCTGTTGTTTTTTTGAAATATGATTTTGATGATATGCCGCTTATTTCTGATTCAAAACAAATGAGTGAAAAGCAACGTGATATCGCCTTTGATTGGATAACAAATAATCCAAATATTATTTGGGCAATCGGTCAATGCAGTGCGACAGAAATAGATGAATTAAATATTTTATGGGCTGCTATGCGTGCGATGGAAAGAGCTGTTTCAAATTTAAGTGTGAATCCCGAACATTGTTTAATTGACGGAAATCGTGTTCCCAAAAATTTGAACGGTATGGCGGTGGTAAAGGGGGATGCGAAATCGCTTTCTATTGCGGCGGCATCCATTATCGCAAAAGTATCGCGGGATCGATTAATGCATGATTTGGCAAAACAGTTTCCGCAATATGCTTGGGATAAAAATGCGGGCTATCCAACCCAGGAACACTTGCACGCTATCAAAAAATATGGTGTAAATGAACACTATCGAAAGACCTTTGGACCAGTGAAAAAAATCCTGGAAATCTGCGAAAAACATTGACTTTTTTATACAAAAAATGTATAATTTCTATGTGTAAAAAAAGGGGCAGATATGTCAGAAAAAAGCATCACAAAAAACAACTCTGAAACATTAATAATCAGAGATAATTATAATATCAAAGACAGTAAGATTAAATTACCGGATGTTAAGAAAAAAGGTGTTGATGCTTTGATGAGTTTCAAGGCGATAATGACTGTTGTTGACAGACACAGACCGTTTGAACCATCTGATTTCGTTCCGGAAACTTTTATACCACTTATATCTTTGGCTACGCCTTTGGCAATTAAAATTGCATCAATGGTTCAATATGTTTTGATGAATGCGCATCAGATGTAAAAAAGGTGTTAGGTATGACCAAGTCAAGTTATAATGCTGTATCAAGTCGTGATGAATTTAATTGGGATGTTTTGGAAGATAACGAAGCATTTGTGCTTTGGCGCGAATTTCGTGGAAAACAACTTACACCAGAACAATTCAAGAAATTTCAAGAAGATTTCAATAATGTACATCGTCCATGGTGTGCGGCTGATTGTGTTCAAATGCCATTTTTAAAAGATTTAACCAGGAAAAGATAAAAATACGAAAGGCAAAGGAGAAAATATGGCAATTCGCAAAGTTGATTATGATTCTGTGTGCGGTAAATACGTTTTGTTGCGTGATGATTTTAATGTTCAGATTGAAAATGGGAAAATAGTTGATTCTTTTCGTATTGATGCGTCCATGCCGACTATTAAACATTTGATTTCAAATGGTGCGCGTGTTGTGATTTGTGCACATCTTGGTCGACCAAATGGAAAGCCTGATATGTCTTTATCTTTGCGGCCGATTGCTGAATATATGAATATTCCGTTTGTCGATGATTGTTTAAAGAAAGATTTTTTGCCGGATATGAAAAACGGCGATGTGGTATTATTGGAAAATTTGCGCTTTTATAATGGTGAAGAAGAAAATACAGATTTTTTTGCGCGCGAACTTGCAAATGGTTTTGATATGTATGTGAATGATGCGTTTGCTGTGTCGCATCGCGCCGCGGCAAGTACTGTGGGTGTAACAAAATATTTACCATCGTTTGCGGGTGATTTATTGGTAAGTGAGATTGAAAATATATCGCGTGTTTTGGAAAATCCTGAACGTCCGTTTATTGCCTTTGTTGGTGGTGCGAAAGTTTCAACCAAGATTGGTGTATTGAAAAAATTGGTGACAATTGCTGACAAGGTTGTTGTTGGTGGGGCGTTGGGAACAACTTTTAATTTTGCGTTGGGACAACCTGTGGGGAATTCTTTGTATGAACCGTCAATGGCGGATACTGCGCTTGATATAATCAAGATAGCAAAAGAAAATAATTGTGAATTTTTTGTGCCGTTAGATAAAGGTGTTGGAAAAAGTTTCGATAAAAACGCAAAACGCGAAAATCGTGATGCTGATAGTGTTCATGATGACGATGTGATTATTGATGATGGCGATAAAACAATCGCGCGCAACAGCGAATTGTTAAGGGATGCGAAAACTGTCGTTTGGAACGGAACTTTTGGTATGGCAGAGTGGGGCAAAGTTTGGGGCAAGGCTTCGTTTGCACTGGCGTATGATTTGGCGCACTTTACCAAAATGGGCAAAATAAAAAGCATTGTTGGTGGTGGCGAAACAGTCGCTGCGCTGGATGCTTGCGGTGTTCATGACGATATGACGTATGTTTCAACTGGCGGTGGGGCTTTCCTTGAATTTATCGAAGGCAAAGAATTACCGGCAATTAAGGCTTTGATGGGGTAATTTTGTGCCATCTTGTAAATATGGAAAAAATCCTTATTTTATTTATGTATAAAATTGGCGAATCGGGTAAAACTGTGTTATAATTTAGTCAAAAAGAGGATTTTATTATGTCGTTAGTACCAATTGTTATAGAAGAATCCCCAAAAGGCGAACGTTCTTTTGATATTTATTCGCGCCTTTTGCGGGACAGAATAATTATGGTTTCTGGACCAATTGAAACAAATATGGCAAATACTATTGTTGCCCAGTTGTTGTTCTTGGAATCTGAAAATCCAAATGCTGATATTTCTTTGTATATTAATTCGCCGGGCGGTGAAATATATGCTGGGTTGGCAATTATGAATACAATGCAATACATTAAACCAAAGGTTTCGACTATTGGTATGGGTGTGGTTGCTTCTATGGCGTCTGTATTGTTGGCGGCCGGCGAAAAAGGCAAACGTTTCTTGTTACCTGATGCAACAGTTATGATACATCAACCATCTGCAGGAACCCAGGGTATGATTACTGATATGGAAATTTCTGTTCGTGAAGGACAAAGGTTGAAAAAATTGATAACTCAAAAAATGTCTGAATTTACTGGTCGCAAAGAAAAAGATTTGTTCGATGCGATGGAACGCGATAACTGGATGGATGCCGAAGGCGCGAAAAAATTCGGTTTGGTTGACGATATTTTAACACGTAAATAATTTTCACATAGGGTTTAAGAGATGAGTGACGATAAAACACAAAACACAACGGAAAATAACGCGCAACAATTTTGCAGTTTTTGTGGTAAATCTGTTTATGAAGTAAAAAAGTTAGTCAGTGGTCGTGGTGTTTGCATTTGTGATGAATGTATCAATTTGTGTAATGATATTATGGCTGATGATAAACAGATTCAAATAACCAAAGAATCTGCAGCGTTGCCAACCCCATCACAGATTTATAATTTCTTAAATGAATATGTTATCGGTCAAGATGATGCGAAAAGAACTTTGTCTGTCGCAGTGTATAATCATTATAAAAGAAATAGCGCGGCGATTGCATCCAATGTGGAAATTCAAAAATCAAATATTTTGATGATTGGTTCAACTGGTACTGGTAAAACTTTGTTTGCCCAGACTTTGGCGCGCGTGTTGGATGTGCCTTTTGCGATTGCTGATGCAACCACTTTGACAGAAGCGGGCTATGTCGGCGACGACGTAGAATCAGTTTTGACACGTTTGTTGCAAAATGCGAATTTTGATGTGGAACGCGCACAACGTGGAATTATTTACATTGATGAAATTGATAAAATTTCTCGCAAATCTGAAAATCCATCTTTAACGCGTGATGTTTCTGGCGAAGGTGTTCAACAGGCGCTTTTGAAATTAATCGAAGGCACGGTTGCTAATGTTCCTGCGGGTGGTGGCGGTCGCAAACATCCGGGTGAAACAACTGTTCAATTGGACACAAGTAAGATTTTATTTATTTGCGGTGGTGCTTTTGATGGATTGAACAAGGTTATCGCATCGCGAACATCTGCGCGTGCTGGAATTGGATTCGGTGCTGATGTTGCCGATAAACAAGAACGTGAAGATCAAGACAGATTAAAAGATGTTCAATCAAGCGATTTGGTAAAGTTTGGAATTATTCCTGAACTTATCGGGCGTTTGCCAATTGTGACGACTTTACAACCTTTGGACGAAGCAGCATTGGTAAAAATCTTAACAGAACCAAAGAACGCGATTGTAAAACAATATGCTGCGATGCTTGAAATGGACGGCATAAAGTTGACGATTACCAAAGATGGATTACAGGCTGTGGCGAAAATGGCGGTGGAAAGAAAAACTGGTGCGCGCGGCTTGCGTTCTATATTGGAAAAGATTTTATTGCAACCTATGTTTGATGCGCCTGATAAAACAGATTTACAAGAAATTGTAATTGATGCTGATGTCGTTAATGGTAAAAAAGCGCCTGTGGAAATCTATGCTGAAAGCAAAAAGGCGGCATAAAATAAAAAACAGTAATAAAAAAACCGATTTCATATCGGTTTTTTATTTGCGTATATTATTGCGAAGAATCCCGGCAATATCCCCATAATTTATTTGCCCCAGTCGCAACATAAAAATCACTGAATAACACGTCGCCAGTAATATCATGATATCCGTTATTGTTTTCATCCAACCATACTGAATCAACCCATACGCCGTTCATATCTTCACAGTCTTGGGCCAAGATTGATATTAACGAAGCGCGCACAGATTTCGCAACCTGGTCAACCTGGGCCAACAAAGATTCTGATAATACATTTGATGTATCAGATGTACGCGTACAATTTTGAAGTGCGTAAATAACAAGTTGTTGGTACAAACTGCCCACATAATATTGCCCGCATTGTTTATATAAATTATCGTCGATAGAAACGGGTTCTTTGATTCCGCCAGGGCAAATACACTGATTTGGACATGCGCGACATTCGCGTGCGTTATTCAAACTGAAATTATACAATTCATTAGAGTTGTTGTTGTACAAATAATATCCAACCCGGCAACTTGTATATTTTTTTGAATAGTCTTGGCATATTCCAAGATAGTCCATATATGTTTGGTTAATTATTTGTGTCGTTAAAATGTCTGAACGTGAAAAAGGATTAACCAATGTTGAATTACACAAAGCATTTTTTGCGTAATACGATTCGCCCGGCGCATATTTACGACACCCATAAGGATATGTGTGCAACGAATCGCTTTCAGGAACAGCACATATAGATTTCGCAAATGTTGACAACAAATCTGGACAAGATTGTTCGATTGTTAAATCTGTGATGCCTGTCATAGTCGCGACCAAGATTTCCAATCCTTCGGGGCCACCACCATACAAATTGCTGCACGTGTTTAATTTATCAGCGCACATTTCTTCGGATAATTCAAGTGTTTGGACAAATATCATTTGCGAAGATGAATCTGTAAAATTCTTTAAAGAATCAGATTGTTTAAGATAACATTCGTTGACAACCTGTAAGCATTCATTTTTAACAGTTTCCACACGTTTTTGTTGCGCCTGGTATATTTCAACAATTGCCTGGCGTAAAAATTCATCCCAAACCTGGTTGGCATTATCAGCACATAAATCAAGATTTTTTTGCGCAAAAGGACGCTTTTTATTCAACATAGAAACAAATGAAGCGTTTTGACTGTTTGTTAAAATATCACCAGATAACGATAATTGATTTTCAATTTGATAAAAGTCAGATGTGTAAATTGGCGCGCCTGTATTTATGTTCAAATATTTTCCAGAAAAGTCCAAACAGTGTATATAACCTTCGCCACAAGCAGTGTCGGCGGTTATGCTTTCGCGGACATTTGCGATACAATCATTTATTGTCAAAGAATTATGGGCGTTGTAATTTTCAAGGCGTGCGTCTTGCATTTTATGACGTGTTGAACGTATCGCAGCATTCGCAGATGCCATTTTATTATCAAGGTTTGTTTGTAATACAGCGCAATCGTTTTCAATATACATACCATATGCCGATGCCACCATTTTCAAATCTGACGAAGCACAAGATTCTTGGACCAATTCATTACATTGCGCATGGACAGCGTTAAATAACGCTTCGCCAGTAAGGTTGGCGATGTCAGAACCGCCGATTAAATCAGTCGTTGCCCAAATTGATTTTATATCGCCGGCAATGTCAAGTTTTCCGGCCGTAGATAAAGACTGTTGTTTGGAATTGTCCAATACCGCGCTTATACTTTTTAATGTGTCGTTGCTTTTTGAAGAGTCTTTTTTTATTGCGGATTCGCCACTTGTTGCCGAAGACATGGCCTTAACCTCTGCCGCGGTTTTGGAAATCGCATCGATGTTCAAAGATTCAAAATCAGTTAAACTGTCGGCAGTTTGTGAAAGTTTCTTTTCCTGAGTTTGAATATCTTTTAATTTTGAAGAACAAACGCATCTGCGATAATTTTCATTTAATGTCGCGCAAAATTGATCCATACATGTAAAGTACGCGTCGCGGCAAGAATTATAATTCGTTCCAAAAGTCCGTGTTTTAACAGATGTTGCTGCGCGTGAAATCCTTGTTGGATTGGTGGCAGTGCGTGTCGCAACAGACCTTTGGTTTGCGGAACGTCCAACCACGGTTTTTGTTGCGGTGCGCACGCTTGCCGATTGATTTCTGGAATCTTTGGCGGCAACGCGTGAAGTTATCGTTTTTGTTTGTGCGTTTCGACTGGTAGATATCGCTTCATTTTTTATCGTTTGTCTTGCAACAGCATTAGAAGTGCGTTCCGCAGCAACTGCGCCGTTAACGCACAAGAACAAAGTTGTTAAAATAAGACAATACTTCCCTAATCTCATACTTTTTAATAATAATAACAAAAATACGATATTTAAGGCAAGGGGTTTTATAAAGAAAATAAAATAAAAAAATCCACAAAATGTGGATTATTTTTTTATTGATGATTTGGAGTGCCAGTGTCGCCGGAATTTTTTCTTTCGACGAAAGTTATACGGCCCTTGTCCAAATCATATGGTGTCATTTCGACATGCACCTTTTCACCAACGTTGACCCAGATACGTGCCTTGCGCATTTTTCCGCATACTGTGGCCAATATCATGTGGCCATTTTCAAGGCGAACACGAAACATTGTGTTCGGTAATCTGTCTTCGACCACGCCAGAAAAAACAATTACATCATCTTTTGCCATTAAATAAAACCTTTATTTTACGATTTTATAATGATATTCGGCAAATAAATAAATTGCAAGAAATTTTTATCTGCTTGCAAGGTGTCATATTTTTTGATAAAATAATATAATAATGTAGGAATGTATCACAATGAAAACGATAAAAATTTTGTCATTATTGATGCTTTTGCCAAGTGTTGCATTTGGCGCAACGCGCGGCGATTCTAATGTTCGTGTGGGCGTAGTGCGTGGTTCCCAGGCGATGTCGCGAATGCCTGGTGCTGTGTTGGTTAACGCTGTACAATCTGTGTCAAATGATACAAATGATGGACAAAGTGGTACAAGTGGCGCGTCCGTGGCAGATTCAAGTGGTGAAGCTGTAAGTGTTCAATCTGTGAATACTGTTGTGGAAAGCGTTTCGGCGTCGACCGGATCGCCATCTTCGTCGGCAAATTTGTTGGCATCTGGCGATTGTCGTGATTCATATCGCAAGTGTATGGATGAATTTTGTTTGCTTGATGAAAGTCAGGGTGAACGTTGCGCATGTTCTAACAATATAAATGCTGCGAAAAGCAAGATAAATGCTATTTTGGCAATCCAAGCAGAAGCAGACAAGTTATATACCGAAGGTGTTGAACGCGAACAACTTGGGGCCAAGGTTGGGTTGGTTTTTGCTGATAATAATTCCAATAAACAAATTTCTGGTGCTGACTTTATGGCCTGGTTGGTCAGTGGCGATGAAGAATACGAAGACGAAGAAGAAGTTGGCGAAGATGTGACGATTGGTGATGATTTATATCAAATGGCGTCAAAGTTTTGTCAGGCAGAATTAGATTCTTGCGGGACCAAAGCTGAAATGGAATCAATGCTTTATTCACGTATGATAGTTCAAGATTGTAAAAATTACGATTCGTATTTGGCTGATCAAAAGACAAATGCCGAATCGAACAAGCGTGTGGCAGAATCTGCTGTGCGCAAGGCGCGCCTTGAAATGTTAGACACTACGAATAAATATAATCGTGGTGAATGTTTATTGGCGTATCGTTCGTGTATTGCGGACAAGGGCGGTTGTGGGGCTAACTTTGAAAATTGTTTGGATGCGAATTTGTTAAAGCGTCGTTCAAACGCATGTGAAAATGTTTTGAATCAATGTATGGCTGTGCGTGATTATGTCGAACAAGATTGGGCGGCCGAATCGAAAAGCGTTTTGGCAGAGGCGGCAAAATATGCTGATAAAAATGAACGCGCAACATGTTTGGCAAAGATTCAAAATTGTTTGGAAGAAGGATGTTCGACTTCTACTAATTCTGAATGTTTGAATGATGTCAATGTGGCGGCTGGTGTTTGTCCAATCATTACAGAATGCGATGCAAAAATTCCGGGAATACAATCTGTTGTTAATGACAAATTGGGGTATTTGAAAACAAAATTCTGTGAAAATGATGTTGATAAATGTTTACAAGATAAATGTGGCGTTGATTTTACAAAACCTGAATGTTTGGGTAAAAAGCCTTATGAAATCGCAGAACTTTGTCCGCAAAATATGTTCCCATCTTGCAAAGGTGCAAGTCAGTTCGACATAATTGTCCAATCTGCGCTTTTGCAAATGGATTATCAAATGGTTCAAGGTTGTGTGAATTATTTTGGTGAACAGTTAAGCAAAGTTTGTGGAACAGATATGGCGTGTTTGCCAATTGTGTCTTCGGTTTCTTCATTGACTGATGCGCCAATGACAGAACAAGAAAAAGACGAATTAAAGGCGCGTGTTGTTGCTGAATCTGATTCGGCGGTTGAACAATTTTTCAAACAATTTGAAAATGATAAAACTGTGGCGGCATGTACTGATTCACAAACTAATGCGGTGGCGGCCAAGAAAGTAAAAGAATCTTTGGGTGGCAATGTCTTCAATTCTGCAAAGTTGTTCGCAAAGATGTCTGCGGAAAATCGCAACCTGCGTGAATTGGATTCAAAGATTGCTGAATTGACGCGTACGAAAAGTTTGGAAGATGCCCGTAAAGTTTGTTTGACTACTTACAAGGCGGAAAAACCAAACACATCAAAATCAAATTACAGTTATATAAAAAGTGTTTCGTTTGAACCATCATTACGTAATTGCCATGTTTGCCGTATTCAACAGGTTTGTGAAGTTGGCGGCGAATCCAAGGCGACCGGTGCATTAAAGTCTGCGTCTGGCGGATTGGCTGCGGGGGCTTCGGCCGGGACGATGGTAAATGCCGGTTGGGGAACGGCAATCGGTGCTTTGGTTGGTGGTGTGGGTGCCGGGGTAATCGGTGGATTCAGTAGTGAAAAGAAAGAATTCTGTCAGGAAATTGAATCTTGCGAAGATATAAATATGTCTGATCAATTAGAGACTGTTGGTACAGGTTCGACTAATACTTCGAATCAAACAGGTTCAATGGTTAATACTGGAAAATTAAAAAGATAATATATGGAGAATAAACCCATGAAAAAAATATTAAAACTTGGTTTGTTTTTTGGATTGGTAATGCCTTTTGTTTGTGGTGATTCTTTTGCTGCGACAAAAACTACAACTAAAAAACAGTCGGCTATTCAAATGGGAACCAAGGTTCGCGCAAGGGTTGAAGCCAAGGGGGTTTTTAATCAAGACTGTTATGATGCATATTACAGTTGTATGGATCAATTCTGTATCGTGGATAATGAAATGGGTGGTTCTTGCAATTGCAGTGATGATGTAAAGCAATATGAAACGGCTTTATCAGAAATTAAGCAGATGTTAAGTGAGGCTGAACGTATCAGCACAGAAGAAGTTGAAAAAGTCAAAGCCGGTGCAAATGCCGATATTATTTTCAGTGGCACAAGAACTTATGATAAAAATAATAATGTGAATCAAACAACTGCTACGAAAGATAAAAATGTTGCGGGGCAATCTTTGTGGTCTTCGTTTTATGATGAAGATGAAGAAGAAGACGAAGAATTTGATTATATCGCAGACAAGACAGGTACAGAATTGTACAAGGTTGCCCAAGAATTATGTCGTGAACAAATGGACAGTTCTTGCGATAAAGATATGACGATTTTGACACAGATATATGCACGTCAAATTGTTTCTGATTGTAAAGGTTTGGCAAACAGCATAGAACAAAAACGGACAGAGGCACGGACAGCATTGGCTTCGGCGAATTCAAGTGTGCGCGCCGCATTAAAAGAAAGTTTGGAAGAATCCAATAGATACGATCGCGGAACATGTATGGTTGAATATAAAAAATGTATGAAAAGCGCGGATGCTTGTGGTTCTGATTGGGGAAATTGCGTGTTCACAATCGCGTCGGAAAATATGCAAAATAATGCTTCGACAAGTGTTGCCGGAACAAAAGTTAAAACAATCGATACTTATGATATTACTGCGTCAACAATGGAAATTTTGGAATCTAAACGTTTTATTTGTGAAAATGTTTTGGATAAATGTGTTGCTGTGCGTGATTATGTTTGGAATGACTTTTTACGCGAAGCGGCACCAACAATAAGATTGGCAGAACAGAATATTGAATCGCAAAAACGTCAATCCTGTTTGACTGATATTTCAAGTTGTATTCAAAAAGCATGCAAAGATGATATTGTTGGCAAAGGTGTTGCGACAATGGATGCTTGTCTGGCACGACCATCAATGGCACGTTCTTTCTGTAAAGTTCAAATTGAACCTTGTGAACGTATGGAACCACAAATTTGGGATTACGTAGAATCAAAGTTGGCGGCAATGCGTGTTGATGCTTGTACCAATGAAGTCAAAGAATGCTTTACGTCCGAAGACAGATGTGGTAAAGATTTTGTGAATTGTATTGGTATGGATTTCGATTACATACATGATATTTGCCCAATTGATAAATTGGTTGTGTGTAAACAATCTAATCCTGATTTCAAAATGGAAGATTTGGATTCTATGTTGATGGGATTGTATTTGAACATAGATAACAAGGCTTTGGAACAGTGTACGAATTTAGCAGAACAAAAAATGGTCGAATTGTGCGGGTCTACAACAGACTGTAATACTTTTTCATCTGACGAATATATTGGGGCTGGTTCTGTAAAGTCGCAAAAAGACGGGGCGATTTATCGTGTGACCGGTATGATTTCTTTCGGTTCTATAAAAATGGGTGATGCGATGGGAACTGTCAAAGATGGCGGCAGGGTTTTGGCACCTGGTGAAATCGGCGTTGCTGATTATATCAAACACGTCAAAGAACAAAACGCCAAAGTTCCAAACGCTGATGTGATAATTGCGAATATCGAAGAAGAATTGAATAACATCGCCGGGACAATTAACAGAACTATTTCTTTGATTGAATCCGATCAACAAATACAATATTGTATAAATGGTCGTGATTTGTCGCAGATAAGAAAAAATTCAAATGCTTCTGCAACTGTTGCACGTTTTCCAAATTTGGTAAATCAATATCGTGTTGCGATTGGTGCTTCTGCTTTGCGCAAAGCACAAGATAATTATAACAAAAAGGTGAACGAAGCGATTGCCACAGCGACGCGTGAATCTTCTGTGGATATCGCTCAATATATGTGTCAAATGATACCGTCTGGTGGTGGCACTGGTTTGGATAATGCCGAACAAACACCTTTGAATGTTCCTTATGCTATATCATATGATGTTGGCACAGGACTTGATTTGAAATCATTGACAAGTGGCGGCAAAGATATTTCGAATTTGGGTGGCGGACTTGATACTTCTTATGACAAGTCAAGAAGCAAATCCAAAGATATGTCAAGTGTCAGCGCAAGTATAACTTTGGCAGGCGCAATAGGTGGTGCCAAGAAAAAGTCTGTTGATACAAATAAAAATAACATAGGTTCTATATCTATGGATGGACTTAAAAAAGAAATCACTGCGGTATTTAATCGCGAAGACAGAATATGTCATGTTTGTACGACGATAAGTACCGAAGATTGCGAGAAATTAAAAATCAAGGCTACGAAAATTAGAAAAGATAAATGTCAAACGACTGTAAAAGAAACTTGTGAAGATATAAAAATGTAATCTTAGACCGCCCAAACGGGCGGTTTTTCATAAATATACAATAATGCCATTTGTTCCTATGTTATTTATAGGTGTTTTACTGATATAATAAATTCGTGGAAAACAAAGCAACAAATGGAGAAAATCATGAAAAAAATATCTGTGTTAACTTTGGTCGCTTTAATGCCAATTTGTGGGGCAATGGCGGGTCCTGGAAAAACTATGAATAGCGGTATGATGAACAATAATCAACCAGCAGTATGGACTGTGACAGAAATTATGTCTTTACCGGATAATACGCCTGTGGTTATGCGCGGTCGTATTACAAAAAATATGGGCAATAATATTTTCGTTTTCGAAGATGGTTCTGGAACAGTTATGTTGGAAATAGACGAAGAATCTTGGAATGGCAATACTGTTCGTGTTGATGATATCGTGACTGTTTATGGAAATGTTGACAAGGGTACAAACTATACCGAAGTTGATGTTAATTCTATTGTGAAATAAAAAATGCCCGTTTGGGCATTTTTTTATTTCTTTACGCTTTTTTTATATTTTATTTTGTGATATAATTGTGTTCATGATGAAGTTAAAAAATTCTTTGTTTTCGATATTGGTTATTATGTGCAGCGTGCCTGCGTTCGCGGGTTGGGAATATGATGGGTATTATATTGATGATGCCTATTATGAAGAAGATGATACGCGTTTTGTTATCGGGTTCCGTGGTGGTTTGTCATGGGGACATGCAAAGATGCAAAATGATGTTGGTAATTTAGAGGGCTCTTATGTATACGAAGAAGCAACAGGTTCAATAATATCTTCGTTGGCATGGGTTGCCGCTGGTTCCCCAGAAGAAGGTTATTTGTCTGCCGGGGTGGGCGATATATCAACTTTGCCGGTTAATAAAGATTTTTCAAAGTTTGCTTTTACTGCGGGGGCAAGTGTTGGTTTGACAATTCCTTATCATCCGCGTTGGCGTTTAGAGGCAGGGTATGACCATATTGCCGAAACAGATTACAATGAAATACCTTTGTTTTCTGGTGATTTATCTTTGACTGGTGGTGAGATAGGGGATGCTGTATTTCATGTTTCAAGTGGTGGCGCAACATCTACTATTTCTACGGATGTAATATCTGCGATGATGTTTTATGATTTTTTTGACGGCTCGCAAAAGCCTTTGAATACATTTGTCCCATACATTGGTTTGGGTGTTGGGTATGCGACATCAAAAACTACTTTGAAATTGGCTGATATTTATGGTGATTTGTCATCAGATTCGAATTTACAAAATTATGGGACTTTGGATGAAAATGATGTGATTCAATTTGAACCGCCAACCGATAAAACAAAGTTTCCTTCGTCTGAAAATATCGCGGCGATTGGTGCAATTGGTGCGTCATATGGTATTGCGAAATATACTTACCTTGATTTTGGCGCGCGCGTTATGTACATTCCAAAAATAACATGGGAATTGGTTAACAGTGATGGTTCGCAACATCGTGAATGGTTCAGTGCAAAAAATATGCTGTATACTGATTTGACTGTTGGTTTGCGATTTGAATTCTAATGTTTTTTTGCTTATGGTTCGTTGAACAATCGCGCCGGGTCTATGGAATTTTTTCCACGTCTTACCTCTAAATACATTTCTGGTTTGTTTTCGTTCATACGACCGATTGGTTCGCCGGCCAAAACTTCTTGGCCGACCAAAGCATCGATTTCGCCCATATTTGTCATAACTGTATTATAACCATTTTTGTGCGACATAATTATAACCTTGCCAAAGCCACGGAAAGAATCAGCAAATTTTACAACGCCATCAGCCGGTGCCATAACAAGTGCGTTTCCACGTGTGCGTATGCGCCAACCGTCTGATTTAAGTCCAAGCGCAGTTTTTTCGCCATATCGTACGACCAATTTTCCCTTTACCGGAACATTTAATTTACGCTTTGAAAACTTAGAATCAGTCGACATTTCCGAAGAACCAACCCCGGCAGACAATTCAGAAATATTTTTTGCCGCCGCAGATAATTTTTTCAATTTATTTTGAATTTCAATTTGTTGGTTTTTAAGTTTTGTATTTTGCGCAGAACGCGTTTTTAACAACTTGTCCAATTCTTTTTTTTCATTTGTATATTTTTTTGCACTGCGGTCCAATTTTTCTTTTTCAATAGAGCGTGCCGCATGAATTTTATCAAGTTCTTTTAATTTATTTGTTGCGTCCACGATTTCATCATCAAATTGATTTGCCGCCGCCGCCAATATTGCCGAAGTCAAAACATAATCATGCATTGTTTTTGTATCAAAGTTGGGGTGCGCAGCGATAAACAGCATACCTGCGGTTGCATCCGCAATGCTGTCATAATTTTTTTCCAATTCGGCATTTATCTTGTCGCGCTGTTTATCAAGTTCAGCGATGCGCCGGCTAAGTTCGCCGCGTTGTTCTTCCAAGTCGCTGACCTTGTCAGCGGTTTTTACCAACTGTTTTTTTGTCTTTTCAACATCGCGATTTGAAGTCTGTAATTGCTGTTCAATTTGTTTGTTTTTTTGTTCTGTTTGTTTAATTTGACTTTGAATTTTGGACAATTCGTTATTTGCCCCAATCGCCGGCGAAAGGGAAAAAACAAGCATAAATACCAATAAAAATATTTTATTCTTGAACATTTCAAATGTTATTCTAGTAAAAAATAGATGGTTTGTGAATTGAAAAAATTATGCTATAATATGGCTGAAAATGTTACTTAAAAGGTTGATAAATATGGACAGTAAGGCAAAACAAATACGCAAAGCAATTGATGATATGGCAAAGAAAGAAATTACCCTGTATCATATAATTCCGCAAATTAATAAAAATCAATTCGCCGAAATTCAAAAAAGTGGTTATTTCGAACCATCTAAAAATGCGTTGGGTGGTCAAAGCGATGGGTATTACTTTTTTACTACGCGCCAAGGCGCAGAACATCACATAAAAACAAATAAAGATTTATGGAATCTTGGCAGTGATAATCATGCCTTTATCGCTGAATCTGTAGTGGATTTAAGTTCTGTGAAATATCCAAATTGGAAACTTGATTACGAAGCAATGCAAGATTTTTTGTTTGATATGATTTATGATGCTGCGTCAAAACAAAATATACGTGTTAATAATGTTGAATTCAGGGCAGGGGATGATAAAAAATTAATTATTTTTGTTGGTGGTAAATTTTCAAAAATAAAAAGTTTTAGTGCGAATAAACATTCTGGATTAATAGAACAAGTTGCTGATTTTTTATATCATCATGATAAACAATTTCAACGTTCTTATGATAATTTATTGATGGATGTTTTTATGGGCAAAGGCGAAAACCAAGAATTGTACGCTGTGAAAACAAAAGAAAAACAAAAAATTACAAAGATAACAGAAATAGAAAAAGATTTAGAAACGCCAAAAACAACACAATCACAAACTGATAAATTTTTTGCGCGTTATGGTCGCAAAGGACGTGCATAAAAAGCGGAATACGTTCTTGTTGTAAATTAAGCGCATTTTTCATAAAATGTTTTTGTTGGTTGGAGGAAAAGAGAACAATCCAAAAAGATTAATTCTTGAAAAGCTTATTTTAGTATTTCGCGCCCTCCAACCACCTTCCTTAATTATTAATTTGTTGGGGTAAAAACGGCGGCGCGAAAGGCCGAATTCCCACGGACGTCGCGCGCGCAGACCGTCGCACAGTAGGACGCGCAATTGGACGCGGACCCGCGGTCGCGGTAGAACACCCAAGCAAGGGACGACAAAGGCCTTTGTATCGTACTTTGGTTCGTTGCCTTATAACCTGTTGCCTGACACCAGCAATATTTCTTTTCCTCTCCGGTATGCTGACTGTCATATGCGTTCATTTCATCTAATGTCGCAACATATTCGCTTCTGTTCGCTGTTGGCCA
>Ga0265300_10000684_pt1 | contig 35304 bp, 24 predicted proteins | sample AusTroGonzalo_MG_FD_193482 | JGI IMG/M metagenome (GOLD analysis project Ga0265300, IMG submission 193482) | Bovine rumen microbial communities from tropical cattle in Woodstock, Queensland, Australia - Gonzalo_03 | ecosystem: Host-associated > Mammals > Digestive system > Stomach > Rumen ...
GTCATAATCAACACTACATTCTGCATAAATGTCTGTTATCTGTTGCCAGATGCGTCTTTCGCTAGTACGGATTGAGCGAACTCTTTCGAGCAGTTCACGGAAATAGTCTTTCCCGAAAATCTGTTCACCCTGTTTCATTCGGTTGTCATCCAGCACAAAGCCTTTTCGAATATACTCGTTGAGTATCTTGGTTGCCCAGATGCGGAATTTTGTTGCTCGTGCAGATGATACGCGATAGCCTACGGCAATGATAGCATCGAGGGAATAGAACGAGGTAAGATAGTTTTTCCCATCGGCGGCAGTTGCCGAGATTTTCTCGGTAACTGAATCCTTGTCCAATTCTTTGGATGCAAATATGTTTTTTAAATGAAGACCAATGTTGTCTGTTGTGCAATCAAACAACTGTGCCATAGCCTTTTGTGTCGCCCAGATTGTTTCGTCCTTTATGACAACCTGCACTTTTCCATCCTCATCTGGCAACTGGTATATTATGAATTGTATTTCGTTCATTATTTTGCAATGATTTAATGTGCAAAAATACAATAATAATTACAATTTAAGATTTTAGATTTGCGATTGCTGCTGGCGCGAGCTAAAAATCCTAGCCAAGAGCAAAGGTGTGAGCCATTGAGTTTCGAATAGCGACATTATTTTGTGCAAAATAATCATCGCTTATGGCGTTTGCCATATTTCAGATGGGTTTTTATTTAATTTGTTCTAGTGTTTTTATTGCATCTTCGTTGCCTTGCATTGCTGCCAATGTGATCCATTTTTTAGCTTCCTTGGGTGATTTCTTTACGCCTTTACCTTTATAATAGCATAAGCCCAAGTAGTATTGAGCAACATCATGTCCTTGTTCTGCAGCTAATTGATACCACTTTACAGCATCTTTGTCTGATCGTTTTAGACCATATCCTTCTTCATAGCATACGCCTAACGTGAATTGTGAGTCGGCATCGCCTTGTTCTGCAGCCTTGCCATACCATTTTAAGGCTTCTTCTGCTGATTGCTCTTTGCCAGTACCGAAAAGGTAGCAATTGGCCAATTTGTATTGAGCATCTACATATCCTTGTATTGCCGCCAACTCATACCATTTTGCCGCTTCGGTATATGATTGTATTACGCCTTGTCCGTTTTCGTAGCAGATGCCTAAATTATATTGCGCCATTGCAAATCCTTGACCTGCAGCCATTCTGAAATATACTACGGCTAAGACAATATTTTCGTCAGATTCCTCTACGCCATTGCCGGTTAAATAGCAGACACCTAAAAAGTACTGTGCTCTAGGTTTGCCTTGTTCTGCTGCTTTGCTAAACCATTCAAAAGCTTTGGTGTATGATTGTTCTACGACTGTTCCATTATAATAGAATACGCCAAGATTGCATTGGGCATCTTCATTTCCTTGTTCTGCCGCCAACTCATACCATTTCACTGCTTCTGTGTATGATTGGTTCACGCCCCAGCCGTTTTCGTAAAAGAATCCCAGATAGCTTTGAGCATCAGCATTCCCTTGTGCAGCTGCCTTTCTGTACCATTCCAAAGCTTCTGTATATGATTGCTTCACGCCATAGCCGTTTTTATAGCAGTATCCCATATTACTTTGTGCTTCAGCATATCCTTGATCAGCCGACTTCCTATACCATTTTACGGCTTCTGTATATGATTGATTAACACCGATACCGTTTTCGTAGCAAAAGCCTAACATTGATTGTGCAGCCATGTCGCCTTGTTCTGCTGCCATACGACACCACTTGACAGCTTCTGTAGTTGATTGTTCTACGCCTATTCCGTTAAGATAGCAAATGCCTAATTTAAATTGAGCTTCAGCATTACCTTTTTCTGCTGCGGTCTTCCAGAGGTTTGCAGCTTCTGTAAAATCTTCTTTTTCACTCGCTTCTTGTGCTTTACTCATTAATTCGTCGATAGTTTGTCCGAATAGTGCGCACTGTGCACATGCAAAAACGAATAACAATAAGGCTAACTTCTTCATATTATATATATCGGGCTTCAAATTGTTTGTTAATTGTCCACATGATTTCGTGAAGCCTATTTTCAAAATCCTGTGAATCTTAATTGGAAAATATCTCTGCAAATATATTTATTATTTTTAGACTAGCAATATGTTTCGTCGCAAATATATTTTTGGTATAAATTGAGTGGCTTAAGTTATCTGTATTGTTTATTAAGAATAAGAATATTCAAAAAATGTGGATCGAAACAATATTTGCAACTAATAGTATGCTCCCATTGTTTTTAAAGCTCCTATTGCTTTTGCATGACCTTGGTCGGCAGCCTTGCGAATCCATATTATAGCTTCAGTATCTGATTGCTCTATACCATTTCCCATGCGATAACATATACCTAAATTGTATTGAGCTTTTGCATAGCCTTGTTCTGCTGCCTTGCGAAACCATTTCACTGCTTCTGTGTACGATTGATCAACACCCCATCCATTATAATAGCAATTGCCTATATTGTATTGAGCTGCATCTGTCTCTTGTTCCGCAGACTTGCGATACCATTTTAGAGCTTCTTCATAGTTTTGGGCTACGCCTTGTCCTGCAAGATAGCAATTGCCCAAGTTGTTTTGAGCTGCTGCATGACCTTGTTCGGCTGCTTTTACAAACCATTTTACAGCTTCTTCGTAGTTTTGTGCTACGCCTATTTCCTTATGATAGCAATTTGCTAATTTGTATTGAGCTTCTGCAATGCCATTCATAGCTGGTTTTTTCAATAATTTTGCATACTTCTTATAATCGTAATTGTCTAATGCTATTTCTGCTTTATCCATTAATTTTTCCATATTTTGTCCGAGCACAACGCATTGTGCACATATAAAAACTACTAAAAATAAAGCAAACTTCTTCATATTATATAACATCAGGCTTCAGTTTGTTTGTTAATTATCCACATGATTCCGTGAAGCCTGTTTTCAAAAATCATGTGAATTTTTGCAGAAATGTTAAAAAATGTGGAGCATCTAATATCTGCAACTATTAGTTTGATTCTAATATCTTTAATGCATCTGCTGCATCTTTATAACCTTGTTCTGCTGCTTTGCGAAACCATTTTATTGCTTCAGTATCAGATTGCTGTACGCCATAGCCATTATAATAGCATATACCTAAGTTGTATTGGGCTTTGTCATATCCCTGTTCGGCTGCTTTGAGAAACCATTCTACTGCTTCTGTATATGATTGATCTACTCCTTGTCCGCTAAAGTAGCAATGTCCTAAATTGTATTGTGCACTAATATATCCTTGCTCAGCGGCTTTGCGGAACCATTTTATGGCTTCTGTATACGATTGTTTTACGCCTTGTCCGTTAAAATGGCAAAGTGCTAAGTTGTATTGAGATTTTACAACTCCTTGCTCGGCTGCCTTGCTATACCATTTTACGGCTTCTGTATATGATTGTTTTACGCCTAATCCCTGATCATAGCATATTCCAAGAATGTTCTGTGCGCCAGCATTGCCCTCTTTAGCAGGTTGGGTCAGTAGTTTTACTACTTTTTTATAATCCTGTTTTTCAAACGCTTCTATGGCTTTTTCGATATTATTTTGTCCGAATACTACACATTGTGTGCAGATAAAAACTACTGAAAATAAAACAACCTTCTTCATATTATATATCATCAGGCTTCAAATTTTTTGTTAATTATCCACATGATTCCGTGAAGCCTATTTTCAAAATCCTGCGAATCTTAATTGGAAAATATCTCTGCAAATATATTTATTATTTTTAGACTAGCAATATGTTTATTTGCAAATATGTATTTGTTGATTGAAAAACTATGTTTTGTCTATCGATAATGCCACCACGATAAAATTATTAAAAAAATGTGTTGCAAACACAATATTCGTATTATTTTTGTCCTTTAATTTTAAAACTAAGAACATGAAGAACATAATTCATTCAGACAATGCGCCTGCAGCAATCGGTCCTTATAGCCAGGCTGTTGAGGCAAACGGTATGATTTTTATTTCCGGTCAGTTGCCAATTGATCCCAAAACTGGAACAATGCCAGAAGGCATTACGGCACAGACAGAACAGAGTATGAAGAACTTGGAAGCTATCCTAAAGGCTGCCGGCTGCACTTTCGACAATGTTGTTAAGTCAACCTGCCTGCTCGCCGATATGAGCTATTTTGCCGACATGAATGCTGTTTACGGAAAGTATTTCACTGCAAATCCTCCCGCAAGAGCAGCTTTCGCTGTCAAGGAACTTCCCAAGAAGGCTCTTGTAGAAATTGAAATGATTGCTGCAAAGTAGTCGATTGTAGAACTTAAAATTAAAGCTTTGAAAATATTTTTAGCATCATCGGGCGACGACAGCGACATCCCTCCGTCGTCCGTCGTCACCGATTTTCTTGGGCGTTTCAACCTTACGCCCGATGTTTTTGTACAGTCTAATCCTGATGTAATCTGGTTTCTTACCGGTGGAACCGAGCACAAGGTGCTTAGTAGGATTGAATCAAAGAATCGTTATTGTTTCCTGGCATCACGCAACGGCAATTCATGGGCTGCTGCTACCGAAGTAAAGGCTTATCTTAACGAAAAGGGTATAAATACCAAACTTTTCGATGTTGACAAGCTGGAAAGCCTTGATGAATTGGAAAGGTATCTTATGCCGCCAGTGCAAGGGAAAAAGTCAAGGCTCGGATTGATTGGCGGAGTTTCCGACTGGTTGGTTTCAAGTATTCCAGACGAGGATCTGTTGAATGATTTGCTTGACATAGAGCTTGTTAAATTTTCATGGGAAGAGCTTCTTGATTTGCCCGAAGGAGAGGATTTCTGCCATTTTGCTGATACTTTTGCCAGTTTTGGTCACGAAAGCTATACGTCGGAACTGTCGTTGGTCAAGAAGTTCGACACTTTGATTCGTCAGAACAACCTTGATGCTATCACTGTAGCATGTTTCGGACTGATAGGTAAGATTGGAAATACGATTTGTTTGCCGGTGTCGGCAATGAACGATTATGGTTTTCCTGCAGCCTGTGAAGGCGATTTGTGTTCAGCAACGGGTATGATGATTGTAAAGCGTTTGACTGGCAAAATTCCGTGGATGGCAAACCTTAGTTTTGCCGACAGGGAGGCGGCTATTTTTTCGCACTGCACGGTACAAAAGAGTTTGCTCGACAAGATGGAAGTCACAACTCACTACGAGACAGGTAAGTATGCTGCTGTAAAAGGCGAAATGAAGAGGCAAAACGTTACTATTTTCCGAATAGACAGGAAACTTGAGTATTGTTTCTTGTCGTTGGGCGAAATCATAGATAACTGTAACTCTCCTTTGGCTTGTCGTACGCAAGTGAAAATAAAGATGACATCGAAGGGCTTGTTCCTGCTACGCGAATTCCCTCTCGGCAACCATCACCTAATTATAGATGGTGATTGTACCGATGACATCGCAGAGTATTTTACAAATCACGGATTTAGGGTGGTGTAAGGCAGCGTTTGATAACGAGTAAAATAAAAAAAGCCCGCATTTGCGAGCTTTTTATTTGATTCTCTATTGATTATGCGTACAATTCTTCGAAAATCTTTCTCAATTCTGGGCTTTCGCGGAGTTCCTGGAGAGTGAAATCAGCGTGTCCCTTTGTGTAACCGTTACCAACGATCATGTTAACGTCAGCACCGATACCTTCTGCACCGAGAGCAGCCTTTGTGAAGCTGGTTGCCATCGAGAAGAAGTAAACGATACCATCGTCCTTTGTGCAGAGAACCGATGTCATTTCCTGATCCGGAACGTTTACGCAGTTGATAGTTACATCAGCCATCTTGCCGTTTGTAAGCTTTTCAACGAGTTCGTAAATTTCAACTGGAGTCTTTCCTGCAACGCTTTCAACAACATCGCAGAATCCCAAGTCCTTGATTCTCTGTGTTGACTTCGGGCTGTTAGCAAGACCGATAACCTTACCAGTTACACCAACGCGCTTCTTAGCTTCGTAGCAGCAGAGCATACCGCTCTTTCCACCTGCACCGAGGATAACAACATTCTGTCCGTACTGGCAGAGCTTTGCTGTCTGAGCTGGAGCACCAGCAACGTCCAATGCGCTCAAAGCGAGCTTTTCTGGCATGTCGTTCGGAATCTTAGCATAGATACCGCTTTCGAAGAGGATAGCCTTACCCTTGATGTCAACCTGGTCAACATCTGGACGGATTTCGAGGATTTCGTCGATGCGGAGAGGAGTAAGTGACAAAGAAACCAAAGTAGCAATCTTATCGCCTTCCTTCAGGTCAATCTTTCCCTTCAGAGCGTCGCCAATCTTTTCAACGCGGCCGAGGAGCATACCGCCCGAACCTGTACGACGGTTGCGGTGCTTACCCTGCAACTCAACATTGAGAAGCATTTCCTTCTTTATTTCTTCCATGATTTTTTCCTGGCTTGCACCTTCACCTGCCTGTTGCTTAGCGTAGTTGTGAATGTCAGTGAACGAAGCTGAATCAATATTCAATGTCTGTACATCGATAAGGATTTCGTTGTCATAGATTTCGTCCATATTGTTGTCAAGCTTGTTAGCTGGCTGTGGCAATACGCCCTTTGGCTCTAATACGCGGTGTACACCGTATTTGTTACCTTTCTTCTGCATTGTGTTTAGTTTTTAAGTTGTTATTTAAAATTTTACAATTCTCTGCAATTTGTCAAGCGACCGCAAAAGTAATATTTTTTTTCAAAAAAATATCTTAGGAAGTAATATTTTTTATTGAGTAGTTCCAAAACTATTGTATGCCGTTTATTACTTCGCCAAATTTCAATATCCTTTCCGCATTTGATTCGTTGAATAACAAATGGACAAAATCGCGTTTCTTTTCGTTCAGGTCAATTTCCAAGAGGCGATTTTTCATTGCATTTTTCAGTTCTTCCATTGTTGATATTCCTGTTTTTGTGTGTAGAAAATCCATGTTGGGATTTGTTTTTGAAAGCAGAAAAATCGTGTCGTAAAAGTCTCGTCCCTTCTGTCGCGAAAGAATAGCGGAAAACTTCATTGCGCACAATACATCCAAAGGTGGTACCTGAATACTGAAGAAAAAGCCCATCTTGTTTATGTTCGCGACTATAGGTTGATATGCAACGCCTTGATTCTGAGTTTCTATTTTCAGCAAAAGCCTTTCCTCGCGATGCCCGGTCAATCCCAAATTGAAAAGCATCTGCGGAAAATATAGGTTGCGTCTGAATGCCGTTAGTCTTGGATTTGGCTTGTCGCGAGTTTCAACATCTATATTGTTGTTTCGCAGGTAATTGACAACACTATCTGTCATTGACATGAATTCTTCTTCGTTCAAGTCTTTGCAGTCGAAGTCCAAATCTTCCGAGAACCTGTCAATCCCCTGTTCTATTCTGAGATTGGTGCCACCAATAAATGAAATCTTATTTATAAATGAGGTAGTTGCCAGATGATCAAGTATTTGCAGTTGCAGGTACTCCTTTAGCATATATCGATCGAATCGGCTTTGGCTGGCTATTGCCGAAGGGAAAAAACTGCGTATGTATTCAATATCTATCATAATCCATATACTTTTATTAAACAATTAACTCGTTGGTCCAATGTTTTGCTTCCAATCTTAGACAAGTATTCGCTTAGTCGTGTGGTGTTTAATTCGTCTTGCATATAGTCTTCGTCGAGGCGGAGGTTTTCCATATCCTGTTCAGTCCTGTAGAACGGGGTGAGGTAGAGCAGGTCGAGCAGAGCCTTTTCGGGCGTTGCAAACATCAGTCCGCGACCATTTTGCAAGGTTTTTATCTCGTAGCCGAAGAATAGTGGTATTTTCACATTCTGGTAAAAGAATGTTCCGAAATCGTTCACAAACTTGGCGGTCTTTAGTGTGCTGACGCTTGTGAACTGCACCACTTCTTCGGGAATCATTCCGTAAAACGACAATGCGCTCTGTGTGCTTATATACGAGGGAGCATAAATGCGGTTTGCGATGTACTGTGAAAAGTCGGGCACTCGCTTGTATTCGGGGAAGGCGTAATACTGGTTGCGCAATTTCACGATAAGTCCCTTGCTGCACCATCGCGTAAGGTTGTTGCGGTCGAAATCCTTCTCCCACAACAATACCTGATTGATGTTGAAGCATCCCATCGGGAACATCCGTTCTCTGAATGTCAAAAAGTCCATCCTCTTTTTGTTTCTAAATTTCTGCAAAAATAGTGATTTTTGGAAACAAATTTTATTTTTCTGAAAATTTTATTTGCTGTTGTCAAGTCGTTTTGCTATTTTTTAAGAAAAACTTATTTTTGTAAATCCTTTTGTTTTACGAAAATTCACGACGATGAAAGAAAATAGAGGCAGTTTCTCTGGAAAATTAGGAGTGGTCGCAGTGGCGGCTGGTTCGGCGGTCGGACTTGGTAATATCTGGCGTTTCCCATACATAGCAGGTGAAAATGGTGGCGGTGCATTCCTGATTGTATATCTGATATTCGTATTTCTAATAGGTGTGCCCGTAATGCTTTCCGAATTCGCCATCGGTCGCAGGGCTGGGTGCAACGCCTACGGAACTTTCAAGCGCCTGTCGCCAAAAGGTGGTTGGTGGCTTGTCGGACTGATGGGTATTATTGCCGCTATAATGATATTTTCTTTCTACGGCACAGTGGCTGGCTGGACTCTCGAATATGTGAAGAAATCAATCTGCAACGACTTTGTTGGTCAGGATGATGCTGCATTAGCACAGATATTCGGCGACTTTACTTCGCAGCCTGTTATGCCTACTGTCTGGATGATTATATTTGTCGCACTGACATCGTTGGTAATTCTTTTCGGAGTGGAAAAGGGCATCGAGAAGGTCAGTAAGTTGCTTATGCCTATACTTCTAGTGCTGATAATAGCCATCTGCGTACGCGCCGTCACTTTGCCTAATGCTTCGAAAGGTCTGGAATTTCTGTTTAAGCCCGACTGGAGTAGCTTGACATTCAAGGGCGTGCTTATGGCACTCGGGCAGGCGGCGTTCTCTCTCAGCATAGGTATGGGAACAATGATAACCTATGGTTCTTACATCAAGAAGGATACACCGCTGGCTTCCACGGCAATAGAGATTGCAACATGCGATACTGTTGTGGCTTTGCTAGGCGCCATTATGGTTTTCCCGACCTTGGCTTTCCTTGGTGCCGAATCGGCTGGTGGACCGGGCTTGGTCTTCATAACCTTGCCTGCGATATTCCAGGCAATGCCAGGCGGATACATCTTTGCAATACTTTTCTTCCTATTGCTCTCGGTAGCTGCTCTGACAAGCACAATTTCGCTTCTCGAAGTGCCAGTGGCATTCCTTGTCGATGAGTTCAAGATGAGCAGAAAGAAGGCAACTTTGCTGTCATCATCGGTGATTATATTTTTAGGTGTGTTCTGCACTTTGTCCTTCGGTTTGCTAAGTGACTTTACAATTTTCGGCAAGACAATCTTCGATTTGTTCGACTATACCACCGCCAACATTATGCTGACCTTCGGAGCATTGCTCATTGTGATTTATGTGGGCTGGTTCTTCGGCAGGAAAAAATTCATCGAGGAGCTTACCGCAGGTGGAAAAGGCAATGTTAAATTGGCAAAATTCATTTCGATACTGGTAAAATTTGTCGCCCCTGTGGGAATAGGTTTGGTGGCAATTGGTTCGCTGGTGATTGGGGGGATTGTGTAGGATTTATGATGGTAAATTATAATGGATTAAATTGAAATATATTGTGATACCTTGTAGGGTCGCGGCGCGCCACGACGCCACATGGTATCAGATATAAATGATTGTAATGTTTGAATATGACCCAATTCCCCAAAAATATCCGAGCACAATGGCATAATTACAATGGAGGATTGTATTTTGTGACATTTTGCACAAAGAATCGAGAACATTATTTCGGAGAAATATCGGATGGTCAAATGATTCTGACAGATGTCGGGAAATTTGCAGATGAGCAATTCAGGAATGTTACAGAACATTATCCATACGCAGAAATCCCTGTATGGGTTGTGATGCCAGACCATATTCATGCAATTGTGATAATCGATAATGATAAAATACTATATGACAGACGAATTGTTGGTTTTGATTCTGTAGGGTCGCGGTGCGCCACGACGCCACAAGAACAAAATCAACATTCAAATATGTCACCACAGGAAATTGCAAATATGCAAGGTTGGATGTCTGTTGTGGTTGGCGGTCTAAAATCTTCAATTACAAAATATGCCAATTCTAATTCTATTTCATTCGGATGGCAATCCCGATTCTACGACCACATTATCCGCGATTCTGCCGAAATGAACAGCATTGCCGAATACATTGAAAACAATGTTGCACAATGGGAATGTGATTCGGATGAAAAAATCTAAAATCATTACCGCGTTTGCATAAAACATTTTATCTTTGCATTTCGACTAATAAGATATTGCTGATGATATACTCAATGACAGGATTCGGAAGGGAACTTCTGGAATACAACGGAAAAAAGATTACAATAGATATTAGAACCCTGAATTCTAAGTCGGCGGACATTTCAACTCGTCTGCCCAACCAGTACAAGGAAAAGGACATCGACATCCGCCGTATGCTTTCGCAGGGATTGCAGCGCGGAAAGATTGATTTTACAATAACGGTTGAAAATGAGCAGAATGTGAACCCGATAAATTCCGCTGCTGTGATTGCCGCCTACAAGTCGTTTGCAGACGATTGCCGCAAAAGCAATGTGCCGATTTCCGAAACAGACAATAGCCTGCTGTCGTCATTAATTCGTATGCCCGAACTTCAGCTGAACGGTAGCGACGAACTTACCGACGAGGAATGGGCTGCCGTTGTGTCGGCGATACAGAAGTCTATTGATCGCTGCTGCGAGTACCGCAAGGAGGAAGGCCGCATTCTCGAAAAGGATGTGCTTGCAAAGATCGACTCAATTCTTTCGCTTCTCGGACGCGTGCCGCAGTACGAAGCCGAACGCATTTCTGTCATCAAGGACAAGATCCGTCAGGCACTTAACGAGTTGAATCTCAATGATTCGAACAGCGAGAACCGCTACGAGCAGGAGATCATCTACTATCTTGAGAAACTCGACATCAACGAGGAGAAAGTTCGTCTGCGCAAGCACTGTGAGTATTTCATCGAGACGGCAAAGTCAGAAGCTGCTGCTGGTCGTAAATTGGGATTCATAGCTCAGGAGATGGGTCGCGAGATAAACACTCTCGGTTCGAAGGCTCATCACGCCGAAATGCAGAAGATAGTGGTAATGATGAAGGATGAGTTGGAAAAAATTAAGGAACAATCGCTAAATATTTTGTAATGAAGCCAAAAGTCGTAATATTTTCAGCACCGAGCGGTGCAGGCAAGACCACAGTTGTGAAACATTTGCTGGCTATGCCCGAGTTTAACTTGAGTTTTTCAATTTCGGCTTGTTCGCGCAAGAAGCGTGAAGGCGAGGTCGATGGCAAGGACTATTATTTCTTGTCGGCTGATGAGTTCCGCAAGAAAATAGAAAACAACGATTTCCTTGAGTGGGAGGAGGTTTATGCCGACCATTTCTACGGAAGCCTCAAGTCGGAAGTCGACCGTCTTACTGCTGCTGGCAAAAATGTGGTTTTCGATGTGGATGTCAAGGGCGGACTGAACATTAAGAAATATTATGGCGAAAATGCTCTGGCTGTGTTCGTTATGCCACCATCGGTCGAAGTGTTGGGAAAGCGTCTCCGCGACCGTTCCACTGATAGCGAGGAAGCCATCCGCACCCGAATCGACAAGGCAGTTTACGAACTTTCGTTTTCCGACAAGTTCGATGTTGTGCTTGTGAATGACAAATTAGACGAAACCTTTGCCAAAGCAGAAAAACTGATTGGGGATTTCTTGAAAAAATAATATATCAGGTTAATTACTGGACTTATGGCGAATAAGGATACCGAAACACCGTTGATGAAACAATACTACGAGGTGAAAAGTAAGCATCCCGATGCTATATTGCTTTTCCGCGTGGGCGATTTCTATGAAACTTTTGGCGACGATGCGGTTGAAGCAAGCAAAATATTAGGGATTACGCTTACGCAACGTGCTGGTTCTCCTTTGGCGGGAGTGCCGTACCATGCCATAGATACTTATTTGCCACGACTTGTTAGAGCAGGAAAGCGTGTCGCCATTTGCGAACAGCTTGAGGATCCCAAAACGGCCAAAACCATTGTCAAACGCGGAATAACCGAATTGGTAACGCCAGGAATAACAATGAACGATAATGTCCTTGAGCAAAAGGAAAACAACTTTCTGGCAAGCCTATACTGCGACAAAAAGATTTTTGGTGTTTCATTTCTTGATATTTCAACAGGGGAGTTCCTTGTATCTCAGGGGACTAAGGAATACATAGATAAGCTTATCCAGAACTTCAGACCCAAGGAAGTCATATTTGAAAAAAAGCAAAAAACAGAAATAGCAGAGAGTTTCCGCGAACTTCCTGCCACTTACGAACTTCCCGATTGGATGTTTACCGAGGAAAATGCTTTTGAGAAGCTTACCAGGCAATTTAACACTAAGTCACTCAAAGGGTTTGGTGTCGAACATTTTAAAGTTGGAATTATTGCTGCAGGTGCGGTAATCGATTACCTTGAGTATACCAAGCACGACTGTTGTGAGCATATTAAAAACCTTGCTCGAATTGATGAAGACAGGTACGTATGGCTCGACAAGTTTACAATACGCAACCTCGAACTTTTTGATTCTGGCTACGAAAACGGTAGAAGTCTGATAAATGTTATCGACAGCACTCTTACTGGAATGGGAGGTAGGTTGCTAAAACGTTGGCTGTCGTTGCCGTTGAAAAACGTGTCGGAAATCAACGAGAGGTTGAATGTGGTTGAGTTCCTGATAAAAAACAGTGATACAAGCGACGAAATATCTACACAGCTTTCCTTGGTCGGAGATATTGAGCGTTTGTCGTCAAAAGTTGCTGTGATGCGAGTGAATCCGCGCGAAATGCTCCAACTGAAATATTCACTTGATGCCATTGCTCCGATAATAGAGTTGTGCAAAAGTTCAAAGCTACCAGAATTGCAGGTATTAGGCGAAAAAATGTATGATTGTAGCGACCTTCGCGATAAAATAGGCAATTATCTGAATCCTGACTGCCCAAATATGCTTTCAAAGGGCAATGTTATAAAAAGTGGTGCAGATCCTGAACTGGATGAGCTGAGAAGCATTTCGACCGGAGGCAGAAGCTACCTCAACGATCTTGAACGCCGCGAAAGCCAAAGGACTGGAATTCCTTCGCTTAAAGTGAGTTACAACAACGTGTTTGGATATTACTTTGAAGTGCGAAATGCTCACAAGGACAAGGTCCCTCCCGAGTGGACACGCAAGCAGACTCTTGTAAACGCAGAAAGGTACATCAATGCAGAACTGAAGGAATATGAGGAAAAAATTCTTGGTGCTGAAGAAAAAATTTCGGCTATCGAATCACGCTTGTTCAACGAACTTATAGCATACGCTACTACGCAGATAGGCATGGTACAAGTCAATGCTGGTCTTGTAGCTCGTCTCGATTGTCTGATGGCTTTTGCAAAGGATGCCGTGCGTAACAATTATAGCCGTCCCGAAGTGAACGAGGAAAACATTATCGACATCAAGGAAGGCCGTCATCCTGTGATCGAAAAGCAGCTGAAGTTTGGAGAACAATACATTTCAAACAATGTGTACCTTGATGACAAGACCCAGCAGATAATGATGATCACTGGTCCAAATATGTCGGGAAAATCTGCTTTGCTTCGTCAGACAGCCTTGATATGTATTATGGCGCAGATTGGAAGCTATGTTCCTGCTCAGAATGCAAAACTCGGAATTGTTGACAAAATTTTTACCCGCGTAGGTGCTTCCGACAACATTTCGATGGGAGAGTCTACGTTTATGGTCGAAATGACAGAGGCCGCCAGCATAATGAACAATCTCTCGGATCGTAGTCTTATTCTTCTTGATGAACTGGGACGCGGAACCAGTACCTACGACGGAATTTCAATAGCATGGGCAATTGCTGAATACATTCATGAGCACTCTAAGGCAAAAACTTTGTTTGCTACACACTATCATGAACTTAACGAAATGGAAAAGGATTTCAGTCGAATAAAGAACTATAATGTTTCGGTTCAGGAGTCGGGCAACAAGGTGATATTTTTGCGCAAATTGCAGCCCGGAGGAAGCGAACACAGTTTCGGTATCCATGTGGCAAAGATGGCTGGTATGCCAAAGTCAATTGTGTATAGGGCTAACAAGATTCTTGAACAGCTTGAAGCTGCAGGAAGCGATGTCAATGGAGTTGCAAGCGTAGGAAAACCAGTTGACAGCATAGCGCAAAACCGCGATGGCTATCAGTTGAGTTTCTTCCAGTTGGATGATCCTGTATTGTCGCAGATAAAGAAGGAACTCATGAACCTAGACATTGACAGACTAAGTCCACTCGAAGCTCTCAACAAGCTGAATGAAATAAAGAAACTTGCAGGTGCAAAGTAAATTTTGTCTATTTTTTCAATAGCTTTCCTACAACATCTACAATATCCTGTACTGTTTTCATCTTTTCTATTTCGGCATCACTAATTTCTACGTCGAATTTTTCTTCAAGATCAAGTACAATGTCAACAACTCGGGCTGAATTTATTTTCAAGTCGTTCTTCAAGTCCATGTTTGCGTTGAAATTTTCCCACACCTTGTTGTCGAAGGTATATTTCTTTAAAATGTCGATGATTATTTCTTCCATAGCAGTCTTCTATATGAAATTCTTTAAATATTTTCCAGTAATTGATTCCTTGCATTTGATAAGTTCGGCAGGAGTGCCTTCGAAGACAAGGTTTCCTCCTTTCTCGCCTCCGTCGGGACCGAGGTCTATAATCCAGTCTGCAAACTTTATAACTTCGGGGTTGTGCTCGATTATGATGAGCGTATGACCTTTGGTGCGCATGCTTTCCATTGCTTTCAAAAGTTTGTTGATGTCGTGGAAGTGCAGTCCAGTGGTTGGCTCGTCAAAAATGAAAATTGTTGGTTCCGAATTTTCCATGCTCAGGAAAGTAGCCAGTTTTATCCTTTGGCATTCTCCGCCGCTAAGTGTGCTCGATGGTTGTCCCATTTTGAGGTAGCCTAGTCCCACACTTATATAATTCTGTAGCAACGAAACGATATTTTTCTCCAATTTGCCATCGCTTTGTGAGAAGAATTTAACAGCTTCGGCAATGCTCATTTCCAATATGTCGTATATGTTCTTGTCGCGATATTTTATTTCAAGGATTTCGTCCTTGAACCGCTTTCCGTTACATGCTTCGCAAACAAGATGAATATCGGACATGAACTGCATTTCGACGGTAATTTCGCCCTCGCCCTGACAAACTTCGCAACGTCCGCCTTCTGTGTTGAACGAAAAATGTGAAGCTTTCAGTCCGTTAAGCTTAGCTGTCTTCTGTTCTGCAAAAAGTTTTCTAATCTCATCAAACGCCTTTATGTAGATGGCCGGATTTGAGCGACTTGACTTGGCTATTGGATTCTGGTCAACGTATTCGATACATTTTATTAGGTTCATGTCTCCCGAAATGCGGTCAAAGTCTCCTGCTTTGTCTGCCGAAATGCCAAGTTCGCGTCTGATAGCAGGGTATAGTATTCCTTTTACAAGGCTTGTCTTTCCGGAGCCGCTTACACCTGTTATTACGGTTGCCACATTTAATGGAAAAGTTACCGTTATGTTTTTCAGGTTGTTGTGGCGGGCTCCTTCAATTTTTATCGAATTGCGCCATTTCAGTGGATTGTCATTTTTAGGGTTCTGCAGTTCTCCACGAAGATATTTTGCTGTGAGAGTGTCTGCTTTTTCCAACTTGTCCATGCTGCCTTCGAATACGACTTCACCGCCGTTTTCACCAGCAAGCGGACCTATGTCTATTATATGGTCGGCAGCACGTATTATTGCTTCGTCGTGCTCAACAACTACAACAGTATTCTTTTTGTCCCTAAGCTTTTTCAGTATTGTTATCAAGTTTTGCGTGTCGCGTTCGTGTAGACCTATGCTTGGTTCGTCGAGTACATATAGTGAGCCTACAAGTCCCGATCCGAAAACTGTGGCTAGGTTCATTCTTTGAGATTCTCCGCCCGAAAGCGTTGATGCTGCTCGGTTTAGTGTTAAATATCCGAGACCAACCTCCATCATCGAGTCTAGTCTTACTTTAATTTCCTCTCTTAGTCGCGACGATGCCTGCTCTTCGTATGGAGAGAGTTGCAATCCTTTTACAAATGCTGACAAATCCGAAATTGGCATATCGACAAGGTCTCCAATGCTTTTGCCATTTATTTTTACATACATGGCTTCCTTTTTCAGTCGCTTGCCTTTACAGTCGGGGCATGTGGTTTTTCCTCGGTATCTTGATACTAATACTCGGTTCTGAATCTTGTATTTCTGGGTTTCCAGATAATCGAAGAAGTCCCTAATTCCATATATGTCATGAGCTTTGTCTCCATTCCATAGAATGTCTTTTTCTTCATTGGTGAGCATATAATAGGGGCGATGTATTGGAAAGTTTATTCTGGAAGACTTTATCATAAAGTCGTGGTTCCATTGCTTCATGACATCGCCGCGCCAGCAATATACAGCACCATCGTAAATGCTCATTCCTTTGTTTGGAATGACCAAGTCCTCGTCGATTCCTAGAATCTGTCCAAATCCTTCACAAGTAGGGCAAGCTCCTATCGGGTTGTTGAAACTGAATAGGTTGACTGATGGTTGTTCGAACGTAATACCGTCGGCTTCGAAACGATTTGAGAACGAATATTGTTTCATCGTTTCTCCGTATTCGTAAACAAAACATTCGCCTTTACCTTCGTAGAAAGCTGTCTGTACCGAATCTGCAATTCGTCCCACAAGCGTATCCTCCGGTTTCACTGTAAGTCTGTCAAGAACTATGTGTATAGTATCCTCTATCGATTTTATGTCTGCGACTTCATCTGTACGATGCATTTCTCCTTTGTTGACAAATCTTATATAACCTTGCTTGGCGATAAGGGATAGCTGTTCTCCTTTTTTTTGTTTGCTGTTGAATACGTATGGAAAACAAATAAGCACCTTTGTGCCTTCTGGCATCGATGTGATCGTATTTATTACATCGTTGGTGCTATGGCTTTTGACTTCGCAGCCCGAAATAGGAGAGAAGGTTTTGCCGATGCGGGCGAACAATAGTTTAAGATAGTCGTATATTTCGGTAGAAGTGCCAACTGTAGAACGTGGATTGCGTGTGTTTACTTTCTGGCGGATGGCTATTGTAGGAGGAATGCCGTCAATGAAATCAACTTCGGGCTTGTGCATCTTGCCGAGAAACTGACGTGCATACGACGACAGGCTTTCAACATAGCGTCGCTGTCCTTCGGCGAACAATGTGTCGAAAGCCAGGGACGACTTTCCTGAACCTGACAGCCCAGTTATTACCACTAGCTTGTTGCGTGGAATTTCAAGAGTTATGTTTTTAAGGTTGTTGACCCTTACGCCTTTCAGCGATATACATTCCTTTTCTGCCATTTCCTTTGCCAAAAATTTTGCAAATTAAGCACTTTTTTTGCGAATATGGAAACTTTTGGGAGATTGAAATTAGCGTTTTTTTGCTTCCTTTTTTGCTTTCCGTCTTTCCCTTGCCTGCTTGAATGTTATGTCTTCCCAAATCTTTCGCATAAGTTCCTTGAACGTGTCGAATTCTTCGGTGTAGAATATGCCTGCGCCAGTTGTGTACGGACCGTATTCGGCTTCGATGTCTGTATTTTTCCTAGTAAAACCTTTGATTCTAATAGTGCCCTTTTTGTTCAGTTTCCATTGAACTTCGACATCTCCGACAAGATTTTCGTTGTTGAATTTTTTGTCGCTAATACCGAGGTTTCCGTTTATGAGAAGCCTGTCGTTGAATATTTGTGTGCTTAGTGCCACTTCTATTTCCTGTCCCGAAACTTCTGTTCCCGGAGTGTACTTGAATCCAAGATCGACATCCTTTACAATTTTTGAAATCCAGTTGCTAAGCTGGTTTGAAAGCATTTGTGTTGTGGTAACACCAACTGCATTGGTTGTGGTACCTGTTTGATTAAGTATTTCTGCGTTTGGATCGTAGAACTGGTTCATAACTAGCACATACAGCAACTGTTTGTTGATTTCGTCCTGAGTGAGGCTTGCAAGTTTTGTCTTTACCTTGTCGCTAGCGTTGGGGATTTCTATACCGAATTGAATCTCAGGCGATAGCAGGTTGCCATTGAGGTGCATGTGACATTCAACGTTTGCTTTCTGGTTGTATGTGTCTGTTGTGTCGTAGTCTTCTCTCATAAGTTCCTTAAGGGATACGGTTGCAGAATAAACGGCATCAAGGTTTAATTTTCCTTCGTATGGATCTCCATCCCATGTTATTGTTCCTCCGGGTGGAATTGTAAAACGTTTATTGATAATGTTTTCCAACGTGAAGAGGTAGTCGCCCTTAACAACCTCGATTTCTCCATACATGTATAGTTCCTCGTCGGATGTGTATTCTATTTTCAACATTCCTTCTCCATTTGCTTTTATACGGTCGCCAGTGCGTGGGTCGAAAACAATCTGTACTTCGGCCTCGGGCTTGACGTCAACGTCCAACTTTATAGAATATTTGGTAGAAGAGAATGTTTCATCGTTAATGATATTGTTTTGTTCTTCTGGAGTTATGAAAGTGATGTAGCTTGTATTTTGCGAATAGTAAGTGTCTTCCATCGGAAGTACGAACTTTGTTCCCGCATCGGTAGTAGCACCTGCATAAATCGAGAAATTGCTTGGTGTTCCATCAACGGTAAGTCCACCGGTTGCATATACTGTTCCATAAAACAGGTCGTTGTCGATTAGTTTTGTATTCATGACTTTGTAGTCGTCGAGGTTTGCAAGTATTTCGAAACGGAAATTTGAAAAATTATCGTGGTATATTCCACCGTTAATTGTTGCAGTTTTACCATTTTCGTCTTTGACCTTGAAGTTGTCGAAATATATCCTGTTGTTTTCGATGTAGATTTTGTCTTCGGTTATTGCTTTCATCTTCAAGTAGTCGTAAACAAATTCGGTTTGCTTGAGATTTATGCTACCTTGTATCAAAGGTTTCCTTATGCTTCCAAAGACAGAAATTGTTCCGTTTGCATCGCCTTTCAAGTCGCTGATTTCGTAGCCGTTCAAATACTTATTGAATATGTCGAGTTTTAGATTCTTGAGCATCAGGCTTACATCAAGGCTGTCTAATTCTGTATGGTACAAGCCTTTCATTTCCAAGTATTTGTTAGTGCCGCTAAGTACGAAAGCCTTGCTTTGGTTTTCCCATTTTGAAGAAAGGTTCAACCTTCCAAGATTTTCTTGGTTTATACTAAGGTCGTTTATGTTTATGTTTGCGGTAAACATAGGGATGTCGTATATGTTAGATACTCGTCCGCTTCCCGATAGTATTCCTCCAAATTCATATCCGGCAGGTTGTGTTATAGGATTTACATTGCCAATGTCGACGTTTTCTATTATAAACGACAATATTTTTTGCGGATCCTTTGATACATAGCCTTTTATGTTTAGAATCTGGTTTGCGTTGGACAATTTGAAGTTGTCGATCTCTATTTCTTCGTTGTCGTAGTTTATGTTTGACTTTCCTAATTTCCAGATGCTTTGTCCGAAAATGAATTGCGATGGTGAGATGCCCAATTCGATCCTAGGCATGGAATCGTTGTCGTGGGGGATGAATTTTGTCGACATTGTAAGAAATCCGCTGTTGTCGCTTATTTCTCCGCCCCAGTTTAAGTCGAGCCCAATGCTGTCGTTTTCGGCTGAGGCAACTAATTTTATGTTTTCGAACAAAATGTCGTTGTACCCAGCCGATTGTGTGTTGAGGTATATGCTTGCCAGACCGTTTATGCTTGAAAGCTCTATGCTGCTCTCTCCAATCGAGTATTCGCCAAATGTTGTTTTAGGCAAATATATTTTGCCGTATATTGTTTTTGTATTGCCTAATACATAGCCGTTTGAACTGTAGATGTCTCCTTGAATGTTTATGTCCGGATTGTAGAACTTTGTTATTTCATTCAGTTTTTTCAGTCGGAACGAGTATGTGAAATTGTTTTTGCTTGTCTTATTTTCTTCTGGTTGTCCTAATATGGACGGGACTGTCTGTGCTATGGTGCCGTAAATGTCGTTTGCAATTTCGCTGATGTTGAAATTGCCATACACGTCCATGTCAATAAGGTCGGAATTTAATGTTATGCTATATTTCTTTTCTCTGCTTTCCTCGGCGACTGCAGTAAGTTTTTCAATTTTCAGCTTCTTGTCGTTTATATTGAACTCTGTCTGACTTAGAGTAATGTTTCCGACAGGTCTGTTTATTAGGTCTCCGCTTATTTGTGCTGCAAGTACGAATTTGATTTCGGAGCTGTCGGTGTCCTCAGACATAAAATTCAAAGCTTTAAGATTAGCGTAGACATCACTTGAAAGTTCAATAATGCCATTCGCACCAAAGTCGTATTTGCCGATAATTTCGGCTGTAAGGTTGGGGTCGTTTACATTGATATTTCCTTTAAAACTTTTGTTGGAAAGGTTGCCTTTGAGGTTTATGTCGGTATACGAATATCCGTTAAAGTCTACTCGCTGGATTTTTCCTGTGAGCGTGTTTTGTGTGTTAAACAGAGAGTCGATGCTTCCGCTGACGTTTATTCCTACTGATAGTTTTCCGAGGCTGTTGTCTCCAGCAATTAGGTTGTGGAGATCAAAATCCACAGTGGATATTTTTCCATCGTATTCAAACAATTGGTTTTTCCAATCGGACATGATTGCTATGTCGGTTTTAATTGTCCCGACGTTGGTTGTAAGTTGTCCGAAGGCCATCATGTCGTTCAACATGCCGGAAAGGTTTCCGTTGAATGCAATGTAGTTTATATTGTCGAGCATTGACGGCATTTGAGGGGGAGACTGTGGGGATATTAGTTTGAGAATCCTGTTTATGTCGTTTTTGTTGGTCTGCAAATTAGAAATGTTTCCAAAAACTATTGTCTGCTCGGCCTTTGGGAATCCGTTTACCGACAAGTTGGCATATAGTTTTGTATTGTTGTACATTGAAATGCCAAAATTCTTGAATTTGAAGTCATCAAGTCGGCCAGAAAAATTACCTCGTAGATGGAGGCTGTCTGTCATTCCTTTGTATTCCGGCAGGAAAGGAGCAAGGTCGGCTACGCTAAATATGATCGTGTCGATATTGACGGTTAGCTTTTCTATCTTTTCGAGCGGGTCGTCCAGGTATAGGCTGTCCTTTCCGACTACGCTTATTTCTGGGCACGAAAGCCATGAGTGGTTTGTGCGTATGTCTAAGTTGTTCAGGCTTATGCCGCTGTTGTAATATTTTATTTCTCCAGATATGTTTTTTATTCCTATTCCCGACTTTTCGTTAAGCGAGAAATTGTCAATGCAGACATTTATAGTGTCCTTGAGGTATTTAAACTTGCTGATGCCAATATTGAAGTCGTTTACTTCTATGTCGGATGTCTTGAATAAATTGGATGTATTGTCTTGCCTTTTGTCCAAATACTTCAGATGCCCGTTTTCAATTGAAAATTTCTTGCATATTACATTTATTTCAAATTCTGTGGTGTCTTCACTAGCAAACTTATTTAATATATAGTCGTAATTGGCGTTACCTTGTTCGTCTACGGTAACATTTATCAATGGACTGTTGAGTTTAACTTCGGAGAAAACCAGCAATTTGTGTCTTAATGAAAAGTCTTCTAACGTGGCATCAAGGTCGTCCGCCGACAGTAGCATGTTTCCGCATGAATCTCTCATTTCCACGTCCGACAGAATTATCTTGTTCGGAATTTTTAGGTATACATCGCCCACCGTAAGCTCTATGTTATACCGTTTTGCGAAGAATTCTATGCACTTTTTTGCAATATAGCTTTGCAGAAAAGATGAGTTTAAAAAAATTATAATGATTGCCACATCCTTGATTATCAACAAGAATAGAATAATGAAAAACCTTCTGACCTTATATCTTAACAAAGTATGGGCAATTAAATAAACAAACTGCAAATATCTTAAAATTTATTGATAGCTTAAATTAAAGAATTGTAAATTTGCAAAAAAAAATAGAAGTGAAAATCTTAGGTATAGAATCATCATGTGACGATACTTCGGCAGCAGTTGTATGCGATGGAAAATTATTGTCAAATGTTATTAATTCTCAATCCATTCACGAGAAGTATGGCGGAGTTGTCCCTGAGTTGGCCAGCCGTGCTCATCAGCAAAATATAGTGCTGGTTGTTAAGGAGGCTTTGGCAAGGTCGGAAGTCCCGATGGGCGATTTGGATGCAATAGCATTTACTAAGGGACCCGGATTGCTCGGTTCTTTATTGGTTGGAGCTTCGTTTGCAAAAGGGCTTTCGGTTTCGTTGGGAATCCCTTTGGTAGGTGTTAATCATTTGCACGGACATATACTTGCACATTTCCTGCGCGAAAAGGATGAAGATGAATGTGTTCCTGAATTTCCTTTTTTGTGTCTGTTGGTTTCGGGCGGACATTCGCAGATTGTGCTGGTAAAGGATTATCTTGATTTTGAAATTATTGGTAAGACAATCGACGACGCTGCAGGGGAGGCTTTCGATAAGTGCGCCAAGGTTATGGGCTTGCCTTATCCCGGTGGACCTGTTATCGACAAGCTTTCGAAACTCGGAGACGAAAATAAATTCAAGTTTTCCAAACCTTCAATTCCTGGCTTCGACTATAGTTTCAGTGGATTGAAAACATCTTTCCTATACACAGTTCGCGACGAAGTTGCCAAGGATCCTGAATTTGTTACAAACAATGTAAACGACTTGGCCGCATCGCTGCAAAAAACAATTATTGATATACTTTTCAATAAATTGGAGAAGGCTGTGAAGCAAACAGGAATACGTCGGGTTGCAATTTCTGGGGGCGTTTCTGCAAATTCGGGACTGCGAAACAGGATGCTTATGACTGCCGAACGTAAAAAATGGCAGGTATACATTCCTAAGATAAGCTACACGACTGACAATGCCGCAATGATTGCATTAGTAGGCTATTATATGTATCAGAAAGGGAAATTTTCATCTCTTTCATTAATTCCGCAAGCACGGGTAAATTTCATGGATTTGTAGGTTTAACATTTTTTTAATTCGTCGAATTGTTTTTTTCTGTTCTTTTGGACTGCAATTTGTAGTCGGCAGACTATGCGTATAAAAATTTAAGAATTGATTTGAAAATATAAAAATTAACGATTATGAGAAAATTAGTTTTATTGGCGTTAGCGATTGTTTTTTCAGGAGTTATGATGGCTCAGCAGTCAGGTCCTGCAATTTCGTGGACTAAAACAGTTCATGATTTTGGAACGTTTAACGAAAGCGATGGTATTCAAACTGCAGTGTTTGAATTTACAAATACTGGTGATAAGGCATTGTTCTTGACAAATGTTAAGGCATCGTGCGGATGTACAGCAACTGACTATACCAAAGAGCCGATTAAGCCAGGTGAATCAGGTTATGTAAAGGCTTCGTACAATCCCAAAGGTCGTCCGGGAAAATTTTCAAAGCAGATAACTGTAACAACAAATGAATTCCAGCCGACTTCTGTTGTAAGGATAACAGGAGAGGTGATTCCTGCTGAAAATTAATTAGACTAGAATTTTATAACAACGGCAAAATTAGGTGTTATGAAAAAAGTATTTGTTGTCATTTGGGCTTTGCTGGTTGCTGCGGCTGTTTCTGCGCAGACAAAAAGCCCGCAAATTTCGTGGGACAAAACCACGCACAATTTTGGAGTTTTCAAGGAGGAGGATGGTATGCAGACCGCCATATTTGAATTTACAAATGTCGGCGAAGAACCCTTGATCCTTAACAATGTAAAGGCTTCGTGCGGCTGTACTGCAACCGACTACACAAAGGAGCCTGTTGCGAAAGGAAAGAAAGGTTTTGTAAAGGCTTCGTATAATCCACAGAACCGTCCTGGAAAGTTCAGCAAGTCAATAACTGTGACATCGAACAGCGAAAGTCCGACTACTGTCCTTACTATTTCCGGTGAAGTTACTCCACGCGAAAAAAGTGTGGAAGATTATTATCCGAAAGATTTCAGCGGTTTGAGATTGAGGTCGGCACATCTGGCTTTGAACAATGTTTTTAATACAGAAACCAAGACTGATACAATTGGAGTTGTTAATATGACCGATGCTCCAATGAAAGTTACGTTCCAGAATGTTCCTAAGCATATAAAGGTATGGATGGAACCTGAAACTTTGGCAGCAAAGAAGCCGAATGAAAAGATGGGTCAGACTGGTTTAATTCACATTTCGTATGATGGCAAGCAGAAAAATGACTGGGGTTTCTTGCAGGATAGGATTTCTGTAGTAGTGAATGATAGCGTAAACAGCAAGAACAAGATTACGGTAAGTGCTACAATTGTTGAGGATTTCTCACACTTGACTGAGGCTGAACGCGCTAATGCTCCGAAGATTGTCTTCTCGCAGACTGAGTACGACTTTGGTACAATCAAGCAGGGCGACAAGGTTACTTACGAATATAAGTTTAAGAACGAAGGTAAGTCGGATCTTATTATCCGCAAGGTAAAAGCTACCTGTGGCTGCACTGTTCCAAATCCAGAAAAGATGGTCATAAAGCCGGGTGAGGAAAGTTTCATAAAGGCTACTTTCAATTCAGCAGGCAAGAAAGGTCATCAGAGCAAGCCTATTACAATTACAACAAATGACCCGAACAATTCGAGCTCAGTTGTTAAGATTGTAGGCAATATCGAAGAGTAATAATTTGTACGTTTTAATATTATATAAGTACGGCTGGATGTTTTCCGGCCGTATTTGTTTTCTTTGAAAATAAGTTCACATAGCTAAATGCCTCTTAATTTATCCGATCATTCTTTCATGGTTTGAATCTTCAAAGATTTTTATTACCTTTCGGAAAATTTTTTGTATATGAAACGTGTTTTGTCATTTATATGGACAATGACGATGTTTTGTGCTACATTGTTGGCTCAAAATGTTGGTTATGAAAGCAATACGGTAATTGTAAAATTGTATCCGAACAATATAAAGTCATTTTTTGAATCGGAAGAAATGAGCAGATTAAGAACTGCTTTCGGAGATTTTGACTACAAGATTGAATTTCCTGATGCTGTGCGTCCAGAAAAGGAATACAACAAATATGGATACAGAATGGTTGACCTAACTACGATTTATAGACTTGTGTTCCATGACGATATTGATGTTATGCAGGCTGTTGCGTTTTTGGGCAAATCTGGCAATGTGGAATATGCCGAACCTCTCTACAAGGTATACCTTTTCGAGGTTCCAAACGATCCGCTTGTCCGGCCCGAAAATGCTAACGCCGATGGTGCTTATCAGTATTGGACAAGAAATGTTCGGTCGTACGACGCTTGGGATATATGTAAGGGCGATACTTCAGTCATAATTGGTATATCCGATACAGGCACAGGCCTTACTCATCCCGATCTGTCGGGTAACATTCAGGTTAATTACGAGGATATACCTGATGGTATTGATAACGACAACGACGGTTATGTTGATAATTACAAAGGGTGGAATTTTGCTCTCGACGACAATAATGCACAAATTCCTCATGGTTGCAACAGCAATGAGCATGGAGCATACGTTTCTGGTATTGCGGCTGCTGTTACTGGAAACGGAATTGGCGTTTCGGGTGCTGGCTACAAGTGCAGGTTCGTGCCGTTGAGGATAATGAATGATGAAGGCTCTCTTGTAAATGTCTACCAATCAATAGTATATGCTGCCAATCATCGTTTCGATGTTGTAAATTGCAGTTGGGGTAGTACGTCGTATCAGCAGATGGGGCAGGATGTGGTCAATTATGCAACAATAAACTATGATGTCCTTGTGGTTGCCGCTGCTGGAAACGAGGGCGTTGAGGGTCGTTTCTATCCTGCATCATTCGAAAATGTCCTTTCAGTGGCTGCAACCGATAAGAACGATGCAAAGTGGAACAATTCGTCATTTTCTACAACGGTTGATGTGTCTGCTCCGGGGACGATGTTTGTTTCAACAAGCGAAAACGGTTATGCTACAATGTGGGGCGGAACATCGTTCGCCAGTCCGATTGTTTCGGGAAGCGCAGGAATTTTAAGATCCTATTATCCATCGTATAATGCACAGCAAGTCGCCGAGATAATCCGTATCTCAGCAGACAATATAGACACGCTCAGCTATTATGTTTCCGATTCTATCATGCAGATCGATAGTACATTTGTCGAATACATTGATAGTATTTCTATCGATAGCGTATGGAACGAACAGCTGTATTCGTACGATAGTATTTCTGTTGATAGCATTTGGAATGAAGAACTGCAGGCATACGATTATGATACCGTTCACAATGAGGTATTTGTTGGGGGATATGTATACGATACAATTCATACTGATGTGTATTTTGGACAATATGTTTTCGATACAACATATATTGATGCGTCCTACCGTGTATATTTCAATAGCAATTATGCAGGAATGTTAGGCAATGGACGTTTGAATTTATATCGTGCGCTGACAATATCTCCAGATAGTTTGTATTCTACTCGTTTCCATGATGCTGTATTTGACAGGTACGACGATATGGTAGCTGTAGGCGGAGAAATAACAAATTATCTGAATTCCAGAACAAATTTGCGTATGGAAATTTCGGTGGAGAGTCCTTTCATCGAGGTTCTTACTAATGAAATAGTAGTAGGCGACATGTATTCAATGCAGAATGATAGCATTTCTGTTTCGGGCGACAGAGCAATACAGCTTGCCGTTTTGCCAGATGCTCCACAGGAACTTACTGTGAAGATGAAAATTAGGTATGTGTCGGATGAATTTGTAACGGAACAAATTATTGATGTGCCGGTAAACGGTGGATTTGTGGATGTTAACACTGGAAGTCTGAATCTTTCCGTTGCAGGAAACGGAAGACTTGGATATGTAGACCTGAATACAGAGGTTGGACATGGATTCTACTTGGATAGTTATTATGAATTGTTCTACGATTGTGGTATAATTTCTGGAATTTCAGCATCGGAGGTTTACAGTGCAGTACGACAGATTTCTGATTTTGCTGTTGCCGAGTATCCACATGTTGTTGATGATACGCTTGCAATTACTCATATTTCTGCAAAAATGCTCGATACACTTGATTATAATTCACGCAATTTGGAAATTATGCTTGATGTTTACGGTGATGACGAAAACTATATAATAGCAGAATATTCTATTGTTAATAGGGGTTATGAGCTAGTTGAGGATTATTATTTTGGACTTTTTGCCGACTGGGACTTGTATGAACCGGTAGAGAATAGAAGTTATTTTGACAATGACAGGAATTTTATGTATTGCACCTACGAAGGCAATAATTCGCTATATGCCGGTATGAAAGTTCTGAGTTCTCGCAATTCTGTAAATTATTCGCTACCAAACAAATCTGGTGGAGATGGTGTTATTGATATTTCTGATGGATTCTCGGATCTTGAAAAGTTCTATATGATTTCGAATACATCTGTTAGCGAAACTTTGGGCGATATGGTTATGTATACTGGAACCGATGCAATGTCAATAGGTGTCGGAGATACAATAATGGTTAGCATCGCATTGTTTGCTGCTGATTCGTATGCGCTTATGATGGCAGCCGTCGATAGTGCCATTGCTAAATATTCTTACTTGCATGGCGTTCCTGCACCTGGCTCGGTTGAATCTAATTCGATGTCTGAGCCTTTGATATTATATCCAAATCCAGTCTACGATATTATGGAAATAGTATGTGAAGATGTTGATTTTACGATTACTGTAATTGACGAAATTGGCAGATGCGTATTTTCAGGAGCAAATATTAAAAGAATTGATGTTTCTGCATATTCTTCTGGAATTTACAACGTTTCAGTTTGTAATGGAAATGTGGTAAGAAATGCAAAATTTGTAAAAGCAAATTGATCAGGTAAAGCTTGGCTTTATGGCAAAAAAGGGCTGCCCAAACTTCTTGGACAGCCCATCTTTTTGTTAAGTCCTATTAATATGAGATTATCAGCTGCATGCCAATTTCCAGTTTCATAAAGTCCTTGTAAGTTCCTGGATATAAAGACTGATTGAGTAAATCGGAAATTCTAAGTTTTGCATAAACAGAAACAATGTCGTAGGTTATTGCCGTCTTTACACCCCACTGGAACGGATTTATAAAGTCGTAATTCTTGTTTATGATTTTTGACTTTTTGTAATTGTTGGTAATCGCTTCCCTCCATACTTGAACATAACGGTCTTCGAAATTCCACATTCCAAAAACGCCTAAATCCCAAGTAAGTCCGTTACTAAGAAGACCTCCACTTGCAAGTTTTACGCGTTGGAACAATTCAATGTTAAGATTGGATGTACGGAATCGTTCTTTAATCATATATTTAACTCCTGGTATAGCTGGTGTAGCAAAAAAATTATTATTTCCATCAAGAGCTACTCCTCTATAATCATCCAATCCCATACCTACGCCAAAAGCAAGGCTATACTTCTTGCAAGCATTCCACTGCATACCGATAAGTGCCGAAAACGTTGACTTCTGTTTGTTGGTTGTGCCTTCAAATGTTTTCACGCCAGCGAAACCTGCATTCATCTGAAATAGCAAATGATGTCTATTCGGCTTGCTGTATTCCTGTTCGCTCTGGTTTTCATTTCTCGACATTATCTTTGTCGCATCGGTAACTTTTGTGTTAGGCTGGCGTGCATATACCAGATTACCATCTTTGTTACCTTCAATCTTGTACGAGCCAACATATCCGTGATAATACACATTTACAGTAAAAGGAGAATACATATCTATGTTACTAATAGAAATCTCAGCATCTCCCTTTGCATCAACATGTTCGTATGAGTGTAATTTGCCATCTTCACGCATAAGATTGTAGAATAACTCCGTGTTTTCCTCAAAATGCTGGCATTTTATCTTCAACGTATTGCCATCTCTTTCAAATTCAAAAGTAGGTTCTACAACAGCCTTTGGTCCATCAACAAAATATCCTGCCAGCGGAACGCCATAGCCCAACGCATAGTCGAAATACGGATATACATCGCCCGACTTTTCAATTTCCGACATCATCTGCATGGCGTTAAGGTCGCGTTTGGTTTGCCAAGCACAAGCGGCAAAACCTGCTACCAGCGGACATGAGAAAGATGTTCCGTAAGCCGTTGTCATTCCGCCCTTTGGGCTGGCAACGTATGCGTGACCGAAAGCAACAACATTGGGTTTGCGGCGACCGTCTGCTGTAGGACCAAACGACGAGAAGCTGATGTGGCTGTACTCGTCAAGTGAATCGTCGATTCCACCAACAGCGAGCACATTGTCGGCATCGGCTGGAGTAATAAGTACATACCACGATTTGTCATCGGCTTCGTTGCCCATGGAATTACAAACAAGCATACCCTTGCGGGCTGCCATATTTGCAGCCTTGGCAACATGCGAAGTGCCGTCCATATCCTTGGTGTAGTATCTTTCCTTTCCATATCCGAGCGAACTGCTGATTATGTCGGCTCCGTTCTTGTCAGCCCATTCCATAGCCTGAGTCCACCATATTTCCTCCTTGAAAGGTTCGGGATTAACCTCGGTGCGGGCAAGCAGAAACTCTGCGCCAGTGGCCAAACCTAACTTCTTCACGCCAGTAGCTGTCTGGAAAACACCTGCAATACAGCTCAATGTCATTGTTCCATGCGAACTCCAACTGTAGACAAATTCCTTCTTGTTCGGGAAGTTCCATGTCTTGATAATCTGATTGTTGTCACGTAAATGACTGAAAATCTCATGCTTGTCAACACTTGGAAAACCTCCGTCAAATACGGCAATTCTGATGCCTTTTCCATCGATGTTGTTTTCGGCAAACTTTTCGCCCTGCATTCGGATAAGCTGAGGCAGAAGTTCGGGCTTCAGCATTTCGATGTCGTAGGTTTCATCGTTTTCTTCGTCAACCATACCGGCATACGAAGCTACTACCATATCTCCTGCTATTTCCACAACTCGCGACACAAATGGCAAAGCCTTTATCTTTTCGATATTTTCGCTTTCGGCCATAATGCCAACCGCATTGAACCAGCGCGATTCACCAACAACTTCTTCCGACAAAGCCGAAACCGCATCTACATAACCGCCATTGAGCGGATAATCGGTAATGTCGTATAGAGACAATCCCAACTTTTCGCGACGTTCAATTGCTTTTGCATCAAAGTATTCGTATGGGTTGAAAGACGTTCCTGCCTTGTCGTGGAAAAATACCCAGTAGCATCCGGGAGTTGCCTTTGCAAACTGCGCAACAGTAAGTAAGGTTGCCAAAATCAACAAAAGTTTCTTCATAGTATATCGTTTTTATTTTATTTCTAAATTTTTGTTTTAATGTTCAGTTTGGACTTTTATCTGAGATGATTGTCCCTCTATTAAGGATATTTCTGCCCAAATATATATCCATAACATGACATTAAATATTGGATACAAAGTTAAACCATTTTGCAATATGTATATGCATTTTGGATAACTCAAAATTTACTGAATGACACACTTGCCATTATTCCTTTTTTCATATTCCTTTATGAGTCCATCTGCATTTCGTGCGCTCAATTTCATCCAAAGAGCCAGTAGCTCTGTTCGTTTGTGCGCTGATAGATGCCAGTCTATGTCCGAATCTCTAAGCCTTGCGGTAAGTTCGTATAGGCAGAGTGCTGCCGATACCGATATGTTAAAGCTTTCGGTAAAGCCGTACATTGGAATTCTTACAAATTCATCGGCATTTTGCATTACAATATCTGATAGTCCGGGCTTTTCGGATCCGAAAAACAATGCTATTTTCCCTTTTTTCAAATCAAGGTCTTTTATTAGTACATCGTTGGTATGCGGGGTTGTGGCGACAATCCTGTAGCCTGCATCTCGCATCGCGTTGATTGCATCGGCGGTGTTGTTTTCCTTCTGGTTGAATCTCCTAATGCTTAGCCATTGCGAAGATCCCATGGCTACGTCCTTGTTTTCCATGTAGCTGTATCGGTTTTCTATGAAGTTTACGTTTTGTATCCCGAAACAGTCGCAACTGCGAAGTACTGCCGATGCATTGTGAGTCTGGAAAATATCTTCGAGTACTACAGAAATATATTCTGTACGGTCATCAAGAACTTTATTTAGTGTGGTTTGCCTTTCTTTTGTTGTGTAATTAGAAAGCAAGTTGATTATTTCCTGTGTTTCCATGTCGATATAAATGAAAAAAGGGAACTTTGTTCCCCTTTTTTCTTCTTTTGTAAGCAGATTACTTATTTATAGCTTTCTTTAAAGATGCTCCAGCCGAGAATTTGATAACCTTTCTTGCTGGAATGTTGATGACTTGCTTCGGGTTTTGTGGATTGTGACCTTTTCTTGCAGCTCTTCCTGAAACTCCGAATGAGCCAAAACCTATAAGTGACAATGATTCACCTTTGGTAAGGCATTCCTCAGTTGCAGCAACGAATGCATCCAATGCTTTTTTTGCATCTGCTTTTGTCATGCCTGCTTTTTCAGACATTTTCTCGATTAATTCAGCTTTGTTCATGTTAAATTTTTTTTGTGTTGTTATTAATAGATAATTTGAGCAAAAATATAAAATGATTGCAAAACAGCAAACGTTCTGCTGGTAAAAAATGCAGATTGTTAATAACTTGCAATATGTGTTAATAACTTTGGTGTGTTTTTCCGGCAATGTGGTGCTTTTTTCTCTGTGCTGCTAATATTGTGGCCATTTGTATTTATAAACAAATTTTGTTAAAAAAATAGGGTGAGGCGGCTTGGTCGTGTGCATAAAGTTTTGTATCTTAGCAACTGATTTGTATAAATTGTAATAATTTGATTGTTAAGAGATTAGATATTAAATAGAGATAAAAATGCTTGAAGAAGAAGGAAGATCAAAGATAATTTCGATAAGTGTCGAAGATGAAATGAAATCGGCATATATCGACTATTCAATGTCTGTGATAGTTTCGCGTGCACTTCCTGATGTCAGGGATGGCTTGAAACCTGTCCAGAGAAGAATCTTGTTCGGAATGGAAGGTCTGGGACTTGCTCCTGGAAAACCGCACAAGAAATCTGCTAGAATTGTCGGTGAGGTAATGGGTAAGTACCATCCACACGGCGACTCATCTGTTTATTTTGCAATGGTAAGACTCGCCCAGAACTGGGTAATGAGATATACTTTCGTCGATGGTCAGGGTAATTTCGGTTCGGTTGACGGTGATAGTCCAGCTGCTATGCGTTACACCGAGGCTCGCCTGTCGAAGATTTCCGACGAAATGATGGCCGACATGGACAAGGAAACCGTCGATTTTGTTAACAACTTCGATGATTCTTTGCAGGAACCTAGCGTATTGCCGACGAAAATCCCAAACCTTATTGTTAATGGGGCAAACGGTATCGCTGTAGGTATGGCTACCAACATGGCTCCGCATAACCTTGCGCAGACAATTGATGCGACGGTTGCTTATATTGACAATCCAGAAATAGATGTTGATGAACTTGGAAAGATAATTCAGGCTCCTGATTTTCCTACAGGTGGTATCATATATGGTATTGACGGGGTTCGCGAGGCATACGCTACAGGTCACGGTCGTGTTGTCATTCGCTCTAAGACCGAAATCGAAACTTCGGAACGCGGTCACGAACGCATAGTCGTTACCGAAATACCATACATGGTCAATAAGGCCGAACTTATCAAGCATATTGCAAACCTTGTTACCGACAAGAAGATAGAAGGCATTTCCAATGTAAACGACGAATCAGACCGCCGCGTTGGTATGCGTATCGTTATCGACATCAAACGCGATGCTGTGGCTAATGTGGTACTCAACAAGTTGTATAAGTACACAGAGTTGCAGTCATCGTTCAGTATCAACAATATTGCACTTGTAAAGGGTCGTCCTATGGTATTGAACTTAAAGGATTTGATTCATTATTTTGTAGAACACAGGCTAGACGTTGTTACTCGCAGAACAGAATTCGATCTCCGCAAGGCAGAAGAACGTGCTCACATTGTGCAGGGTTTGATTATCGCTAGCGACAACATTGATGAAGTAATACAAATTATCAAGTCGTCCGATAATCCAACAGAAGCAAAGGAAAGATTGATGCAGCGATTCTCGCTTACCGAGATTCAGGCTTCTGCTATAGTTGAAATGCGTCTCCGTCAGTTGACTGGTCTCGAGCAGGAAAAGTTGAGAGCCGAGTACGAAGAATTGATGAAGCGTATCGAATACTTGAAGGAATTGCTTGCAAGCGTTGAAAAGAGAATGCAGGTTATCAAGGACGAATTGCTTGAAATCAAGGAAAAGTACGGTGATGAACGTAAGACCGAAGTCGTTTATGCTTCGGAAGACATGAATCCGGAAGATTTCTATGCAAACGAAGAAGTTGTCATCACAATTTCTCACCTCGGATACATGAAGCGTACTTCGTTGTCGGAGTTCAAGTCGCAGAATAGGGGTGGAGTTGGATCCAAGGGAACTGCAACGCGCGAAGAGGACTTTGTGGAACACATGTTCGTCGCCACAATGCACAATACCTTATTATTATTTACAAAGCTAGGAAAGTGCTACTGGCTCAAGGTTTACGAAATTCCAGAAGGAACAAAGACATCAAAGGGTCGTCATATCCAGAATATTATCAACATAGATAAGGACGATGAGGTTAAGGCATACCTGAATGTCAAGTCGCTAAAGGATGTTGACTACATCAATAGGACATACGTTGTGATGTGTACTCGCAATGGTGTATTCAAGAAGACTTTGCTTGAGGAATATTCGCGTCCGCGTCAGAATGGTGTCAATGCAATCAATGTTCGTGAAGGCGATATGCTTCTCACGGCTTCTCTTATCGAAGATGTTGAAGGTGAAGCTCCAACCAATGTTATGATTGGTGCATACGGAGGCAAGACCATCCGCTTCCCGCACGACATTGTTCGTCCGATTGGTAGAACGGCAACTGGTGTTAAGGGTATAACCCTCGACGATGACGATTATGTAATAGGTATGATTACTGTTCGTCCTGAGCAGGATGTGCTTGTCGTTTCCGAAAACGGTTATGGAAAGCGTTCCAGCATCGAGGATTACCGCGTTACAAACCGTGGCGGTAAGGGTGTCAAGACCTTGAATGTTACCGAAAAGACTGGAAATCTTATCAGCGTAAATGCTGTTACCGACAACGATCACCTTATGATTATCAATCGTTCGGGTATAACTATCCGCTTGGCTGTTGATTCTCTGCGCGTTATGGGTCGTGCAACTCAGGGTGTTCGTTTGATTAACCTTCGCGACGGTGATGTTATTGCTTCTGTCGCAAAGATTGAAGGTGGTGCAGAGCTAGAACGTATTGCTGAGGAAGAAGCTGCAAAGATTGCACAGATGGAAGCCGAGGCAGATGGTGTTGCAACTGCAGAAAATCAGACTATGGACGCATCGGATGAAAATAATGGTGCAGAAATTGCAGAAGTAGAAAACAACGAGAATAATAACGAAAATGATAACATTTAAATTTTAAGATTATGAAGAAGTTATTTTTAATAGGTGTCGCTCTGGTTATGGCATTTTCAATGAGTGCTCAGAAGCAGATGCTGACAAGCGCATGGAGCTATCTGAAGGATGGCTATCTAGATGACGCAAAAAAGGCTATTGACAAGGCCGAGGTAAATCCTCAGACTGCAGAAAACTATAAGACATTCTGGTTTAAGGGCAATATTTATCTTGAATTGTCAACAACAAAAGTAAAGAAGTATCAGGCATTGTGCGACAATTGTATCGATGTCGCATACGATGCTTATATGAAGGCATTGAAGCTGAACTTTGTTAAGCCTGAGCATAGGGACATTGATTTCACATCTCAGATGGGTTTGATGAAATTTGTTAGCGTTCTTCAGGAAGGTAACGAAGCTTATTTTGAAAGTACTGAGGCTTTGATGGAGATTCTTGGAGAAAAGTTCCCGAAAATGTCGGGTGTTTATAAGGCAAAAGGCGAGGAGGCATGGCGTGCAAACGATTTCGAGTCTGCTTACAGCCAATGGAGTAGAGCTTCTGGTATTCCATCGTTTACAGGTCTTGACACTACCATATATTATTATACATCATTGGCAGCAATGAGATGCAAGAAGTATGATGAGGCAATCGAGATTTGCGACATGCTTATCAAGATGGATTACGGTATGGACAATAAAGAAAGAATTTCTGTATATCAGAATCTCTCGATGGCACTCAAGGAGACTGGTGATACTACAAGAATGTTGAAAGTTTTGGATGAGGGTATCAATAAGTTCCCGAACGAT
>Ga0265300_10000686_pt1 | contig 35241 bp, 26 predicted proteins | sample AusTroGonzalo_MG_FD_193482 | JGI IMG/M metagenome (GOLD analysis project Ga0265300, IMG submission 193482) | Bovine rumen microbial communities from tropical cattle in Woodstock, Queensland, Australia - Gonzalo_03 | ecosystem: Host-associated > Mammals > Digestive system > Stomach > Rumen ...
CTTCTTCGATGGGGAGGTCCATCCCCATCTCCCGCATCATGAAGCGGCTTTTGGCTGCCACGGAGAGGGCCACGTGCAGCTGCACGTAACAGATGATGTCGAAAAAGATTTCCGGCGGGAAAGATTCCTTGACGGAGATCAGGAACTGGCCCGTCTTGGTCTCGCCCAGCTGTCCTTCCTTGATGGAATGGAGCAGGCTCACCTGCTTGTCCAGACCCTTGTCGAGCCAGCGGTGGATCATGTCGCCGTCGTACTGATAGGTCCACATCAGCAGGCCGCCCATCGCACCGAAAATGAAGACGAACTGGATGAGTGGATTGAAATGGAAGGTATTGTGGGCTACGTGCAGTGCCGGGGCGGCGATCAGTAGGAAAACGGCCATCATCACATCCTTAGACTTGATGTCGAGCCGGGCCTTGCGGCGTTCCACCAGGCGCACGGCGAACATCAGGCCTGCCGCGACGATCGCACTGCAGCCCATGTGGATCAGCGCCACTTCCAGGCCGCGAAAGAGCACGGTGCCGAAGGCCATCGGGTCGCCCAGCACCAAGTAGAAAATATTCTCCAGAATGGAGAAGCCTCCGCCCACCGCCGCGCCGCAAATCACGCTGTCGATGAAGAACACGATCTTCTTGCGGCGTGCCAGCATGAGCAGCGGTATGCCCTTGACGGCTTCTTCCACCACGGGCACGACGAAGTCCGACGCCCTTTCCGACAGGAATTTGTCGGTCAGCATGAACAGGCCGAAACAGACCAGGGCCGCTCCCATGCCGCTGAGTACCAGTAGCAACAGGCGCTTCACGCTCAGCAGCGCGAAATTGTCGAGCTTGTAGACTACAAAAATGTAGATCGCGACGGGCAGGAAGGCGGCGACGTACGACATTACAGCAGCTTGAGAGAGATCATCCATTCATTGCCATGCCGTCCCGTCGGGAATCCTTCCGGTGCGAACAGATGTCCGTAACCGACGGAAAGCGTGGTCTTGAGATAGGTCATGAACACCAGCTCGGTAGTCAGCTGGACGCCGGCACTATAGTACATGTCGTGCTTACCAGGATTCCAGGCCGAGAGACCGGCTCCGAAGAAGGAGAACTGCATCCAGGTCGGATAGAAGAACAGGAAACCGAAATTGTTGAACCGGATGGGCCGCAGGTTGAGCTCGGCCATCGCCTTGGCATAGGAGTGCGCCTCGATGGCATCGATGGAAGCGCCCGGCATGGCCAGGGATGTACGGTACTGGAAAGCATTGCGGTTGTCCAGGATGTTGTTGCGGAAGCCGCCGAAGTAGGTGTTTCCGAAAGGCTGTTTGGAGTCGCCGAAGTTATGGCCGGCCGCCGTCCGGAGCCAGAACGAATTGTTCCGGTCGATCGGAAGCAAGAAACCGAAATCACCCGTTCCCTCGATGGAAGGGAAGAATTTTCCGCCCACCAGATAGGCGTAGCCCTGCGCACCCAGCTCGAATCCCTGTTCCCGCGTCACAGCCCCCAGGGTGCTGCGCATTTTCGAGATCTTGCCGTAGAGAGAGGCCGTCTGCATCGACTTGACGTCGACTTGGATCTCCTGGTAGAGCGGCAGTGCGTCCATGCCGCCGTAGGCTGCGATGGAAGCGCCCCACGAGCGGGTATACGGCACGATCAGCGAGTTGGTGTGGTCGTAGGCCAGCGAGACCATGTAGCCCTTGCGGCTTGAACGCCGCGGGCCGACCAGGTCGTAGAAGTCAGAATGGTTCCAGGCCGCTTTCAGCGTCCAGAAGTAATATTTCCACTGGAAGTCCGCGTGGATACGGTTTTTCCAGTCGTGATGGCTGAATGGCGAAACGCCCACATCGAGTTTGATGCTGCTCAGTCCCACCGGGTCGCTGAAGAAGAAGCGGTAGCCGATGACGGGCGTCACCCGGTTGAACGACGCCGTGTCGGTAAAACCGGTAATGGTGGGATAGGCCCCCGCGAAACGCATTTCCTTGAAGACGTTGTAGGGGGTGATGTTGTTGTAGACGTCGCCGAAGTCGATCTTGGGCAGGGGTTCCTTGAGCAGGCCGATCTGCTCGAGTGTCTCCGCGTTGTTTTCGTAGGCCTTGTCACCATAGAGCTGGATGGCGTTGGCGTCGTGGAGCACTTTGCGGTCGAGCGATACGGGCCGCAGGCCGTCGCGCTCGAATTCAAGCGCCAGCAGTTTGCCGGGGGCTATCTCCAGCGGAGCGAAGAGGCCGATGTCGGTATTGGAGAGCAGCTCCATCTCGTGCGTGGCGATGTTGATCTGCCACAGGTTGGAGACGCCGGTATAGTACGAGCTGCCGATCAGGTATTTGTCGTCGAGCGAGAAACGGAACTGTCCCAGGTTGCTGTCTTCCCAGGTAATGAGCGTTTCGGGTTTGAAAAGGGCCTGGGCCAGGTCTTCGGTCCGGAAGAGCAGGAGCATATGTTCGCCGTTGTCGCCCTGCCGGGTCATTGAGAGCATCTTGCCGTCATGGCTGATGTCGACGTCGAACACGCTCACGCCGAAGGGGAAGGCGTAAATGACCTCGGGTTTCTCCAGGTCTTTGTCGTAACGGACGATCGTCTGGGTACCGCCATTCGAGAACAGGCCGTAGAGGCAGTCGTTGGCGTTGTCGTAGACGATGTTGTTCATGCGCTGGAAGTTCTTCTTCTTGACAACTTTCTTTTTCTGGAGATCATACACGTACAGGCCGCGCATCTTGGCGTTGTTCGACGTGTAGATGAGACGGCCATGATTGCGGTCCAGGGCCACGAAGGCGGGGTTGTAGAGCTGGATGCCGTAGATGTCGACGAGTTTCTTCTTCTTGCCGGTCGTCAGGTCGAGTTCCATCAGGTGGGGGAAGTCACCCGGCGCGTTCATCGCGGCGTAAGCCTTGTTCGTGGCCGGGTCGTAGAGCAGGGGCGATACGGAACCCAGCGGGTCTTTGGTCAGGTTGACGGTCTCCGTCAGGGGATATTCCCGGACGGCGGCCAGGTTCTCCGCCTGGTGCTGCTTCTCGTCTTCTTTCCAGTCGTTCCAGACTTTCCGGAGGGGACGTCCGTACACTTTCTTGAACTGGGTACCGAAATACGTGCGGCTGTCGGCCGTACGGTTGTAGAACTGGGTCAGCTTGTCGTAGCCGTATTCCTTGGTCAGGTAGTTGATGAAACGGGTGCCGTAAAGATAGGCGTTGGCGCCCACCTGGAAGTCCATCGTGGAGCCTTCCGTCTCGAGGCCGACCACCGAGAAGAGCTTGTCGTTTTCATCGACGATGCTGCGGAAATACATCTCGTCATAGCCGCCCAGGGCGCGGCCCACGCCGCCGCCGAGCCAGGTCTCCATGAAGCAGGCGATGCCTTCCTGGTACCAGCGGGGCGCATACCAGCGGGGAACGGTCAGTGCGCTGTAAAGCGCCGAGAGCGGCTGCGCGTTGTCGACGCTAACCTTGGTGCCGAAGAAACGCCGCCAGCCCAGGTCCCGCCGATTGTATTTGTCCGTCATTACGATGTGGGTGTACTCGTGATTGAAGAGCTGCCGGTAGCGTTCGCTCGACGGGTTGACATAATACGACATGTTCAGCGGAGCCATGCCGATCTGGATAAACGAACGCGGCAGCGGCGTTGCTCCGCCGTTGCCGTCGTCTTCCCAGTCTGTCAGAAGCAGCAGGGGCGCTTCCGGGACATACACGGAATCTGTAGTCCAGATTTGCCCGTGAAGCGCCTTGCCGTTCTGGAACATGCGCACCATGTGTGGGATGTAGCGCGAGAGGTTCTTGTCGAAGAACACCAGTCGGGCGTCATCCGTTTTGTACTGGTAGTAGGTTCTGTTCTGTGCCTTCGATGCTGCAGGAAGCAGCAGGAGAATCAGCAGTACGAGCAGGGGTTTGCGCATGTTCATGGTATTGGTTGATTATTCCCAGGTCTTGAAATAGTGGCCAAGAGCCTCTTCGCCCGTGGCGATCGCGTTGATTCCATTGTTGACCTCGAAGCAGACCGTTTCAATTTCCGTCGGAGGAATGCTGTTGACAAAAATACCGAAATTCCTCACGAGGTCCGGGCTATAGCCCACCATCGGAGGCAGGTTGCCGAGGGCTATGTCACTTTCGCCAGCGCCGTTTTTCATCGCATCCCCGTAGCCGAGGGCTATGTCACTTTCGCCAGCGCCGTTTTTCATCGCATCCCCGTAGCCGAGGGCTATGTCATTTTCGCCATTGTAACCGACCCTTTGCCAGTTACTCACTGCTTTGTCGATAATGTCGGTATGATTTGCCACCATATCATTGGAGAACTCGCTGAGTGGCTTATTGAGATCGATTTCAAAACCCAGGTCAGTGTCACCTTTGACGTAGCCGGCTACCACTATATCCCTGACCATCTCCTCATTGAAAGCATCTGCCAGCGGGCTGCTCTTCATTTCAAACTCGCGGCTCAACACGGCGGCGTCATAGATATTAACGGCTTCGTTCACGGAAAATTCGTTCAGCGTAGCTGCAGTCTGTTCGGGATTCAGCTTGTAGCCTTTGTTCTCGAGTTCTTCGGCAGCTTTCTTGTCGCCTTCCAGGGCGGCGGTCATCCGCTGGTAGTCCACCCACTGGTCACGGACGAACTTGAGCTTGTCGCTGCCTTCGTTATTCTTCAGGTAGTTGTCGGTCGTGGCGATGAAGCGGTCGGCCAGGCTGTTCTGTTTCTGCAGGGTGGTGTAGGCCAGCGAAGCGTTGATGGTGTTCTGGGCCAGGTCGGGACGGTTTTCTCCTTTGAAGGCGCCGTTCAGGTCGTCACCGGCGGTTGCCAGCGAAGCGCAGACGTTGTCAATCATCGGTTTGGCTTTGTTCATGTCCTTGAGCAGGCCGTCGTATTCCTTGATGTCGCCGGCGACTTCGTTCGACAGGTCCACGAGAGCGTCGAACTGTTTGGCGCGGGTCTGCATGACCACGTAGCTGGCCACGACACCATTCTTGTAAGCCTCATCGTTGAGGATGAGTTCCTGCATGTTGTTGAGCACGGTTTCATCCGCGGTCTTGCGGGAGAAACGGCTGGATTTGCTGATGTTGCCACTCGACTGGTTCATGTTGACAGGCCAGTCGACGAGCGTAGAAAGCAGGAGACCAAGGGCGCAAATGACAACCACGGAAGTCAAAATGATAATACCTTTCTTTTTCATAATCTTGAATTTTAAATGTTATTACTGTTATTACAAATTACCTTATTAAATTCCTTCGCTGTCTTCCAGCCGGTGGACCGCATTATAATAGGTCTGCCTGTTCCGGAATCCGGAGGCCTTGGCGACCTCGTCGACCGATGCGCCCGGATGATGCTCCTTATAGGCAGCTGCGTGGGCGAGCCGGCAACGGTTCACGTACTGAAAGAATCCTCCGAATTCGGAGGTCAGGATCGAAGACACATACGTGCGGTTGGTCTTGCACCTTTCAGAAAGCGAAGCGAGGGTCAGCTGGCAATCCAGATAGGCCTGCCGCTCTTCGACCTCTCGAAGAATCGCTTTGTAAATCTCGTCTCGTGTGACCATACGCTTTCAGGTGTCTTTCAAATTCCTGATACAAAGTTGGGCAATTCGCAATAACCTCAGGTCAAATCCTTACAAATTCATCGTAAAAATAACACAAATTTTTTGTAAAATCCCGACAATTGACAGTTTTTTACAGTTTTCCTCGCTCTGCCGCTGTCTGCGGGCAACTAATTGCCAGGCGAATAGACATAATAGCCGGCTTCGGAGGTGACGGAGCCTGTTTCTACGCCACCGATGGTCACGGTGCCGCAACTGACGTCATTCAGTCCTTTGCCTATGCAATAAGGTGAAGTGTTTCCTTTATATGCAGCCACGAGTTTGACATCACTTGTGATTGTAATACTTCCACAAGAGGCTTTTTCTCCACAACCGATACCCGCCGCTCCTGTCCTTCCAGCTACTTCCATGAAGCCACCCTGAATCAGGATATCGCCACAAGATGCATTATAGCCACTTCCAATACCAGCACCTCCGTAGGCAGTCCCACTGGTACTCGTCACACCGCCCATGGCTACTATGATGCCTCCATTGATCGTGATATTTCCGCAAGATCCTCCCCTGGACGCACCGATACCTGCCGATCCTGGACCACCTTCGGCCATGATGAAGCCCCCGTTGATTGTGATGTCACCACATACTGTTTCCATGCCCCCACCGATACCGGCTCCTGAAGAATCTGAAGATGTGCGATAGGCATAAATGATTCCGCCATCTATCCGGATATTGCCGCAGTTGAAGTAACTGCTGCCGCCAATAGCTGCACCATGATCACCGCCACGTACATCCAGGCGACCTGACCCCATGATCGTAAGTGTTTTTCCTTCAGCCACCCAAATGGCAGCTCTGAACCCGTAGAAAGGCTTGATAGAATTGACGGAACCATCTTCCAGAATAAGGGTGGCATTCCCCTCACAGGTCAGGCCGGGATTAGCGGTGGTATTATAAGAATAGCCATCGGGGTTAATGTCGACATTCCAGAGAGAAACAGTGGTGCCTTCCGTTAATTTAATTAAATGGGCTGCTGTCATTGTTCCTGTCAGCGTCTCGCCATCCTTCGCCTCATAAGTTCGGGTTGTGAGAGTTGACAGATCCTTGAGATTTCTCTTCCGGGCCTTTACGTCGATCAGGTAGTATTTCCCGTCCTCGAAGGGGTAGCCGGCTCTTGTGTATGTGTAGGTGTCATTGCCGACGGTTCCGATGATGTAGATCGTGGTACAGGACTTCATCGATTCGTATTCCTCCGGGATGTTGGGGAGGGCGAGGTAGAGAACGCCTTCCCCGTTGGTCGTGTAGGTTGCCTGAGGGATGGTCAGTTCATAGTTCAAAACTGCTGTGACCGTGGGCTCAGGCGACATCGACGAGGGGGACATGGTGATGACTTTGGCTTGCACTTTCAGATTGGTGGGACTCAGCGTTTTTGTCGGGTCGGCCTTGTCGAACATCCTGACTTTCACGATACTCTGCTGGTTGATAAACCGGGCGGCGCTGGTGGAGATTTCACGGTTTTCACTGACAGCTTTTACCGTGACCGTGGCCAGCGCGTGGTCACAGTGCGCGGCGATGTAGGCCAGCGTGCCGTCCTGAGAAATATAGCTGTCCGGTGCGAGGTATTTCAGCGTCAGTTCGTCTCCAATGGAGGGGGCCACTTTCATCTTTCCGGCCAGCTTGCAGGATGCACCGTCGGTGGAGATTTCGGCCGGTCGCAAAAAGCCCAGAAAATTTGTCTCCTTGAAGACATAAATAACGTCGTTTTCCGTCCACGTGGCGACCAGTCTATCGTCCATGAATCCAAGCGCCTTCGTCTGCGGATTCCCGCCCATCGAGGCTTCAACGGTCATCGTATATTCCTGCTCCTGGATATCCTCAAGGATCGTTTCGTCAAGGGTGCAGCTCACCAGAGCCACGCTCGCCACGAGCATCATAGCCCAGACTCGGATTTCTTTCAGGTTGGTTAGAAACGCCATCGTGCTCATTGGTTTTGATTGTTCCTGGATTTCCGGAGGGTCCGGCGGACGGAGACGATCAGGATGGGCAGCCAGACGAAAAGGAGAAGGGCTGCGATGACGATCATCAGGATGGTTTGCCAATCCATAATACCTTAGTACTTTTTGCGTAGCAAAGTTACAAGGCCTTTTTCAAACCCTTCTTTAGCTGCGTTCACACAATCTTTTTCTGCGTTTACGCATCTTGTTTTGCGTTCACAAACATTTCATTTGCGTTCAAAAATGAATTTGCGGCAAAATCTTTTTTATATTTTTGTAGGTCATAACATACGGATGGCCCTTTCTCCGACATATCTCTACGGCCTGGCGGCAATGGCGTACGTGACTACCTGTCTCGTGGTCGCGGCGGTGCGCTGGTTCCATATGTGCAAGCCCTACGATCGCAATCCGCGCTACTACTATCCCGGACGACCCTTCGTCACCAGCGCCTGGCTCAGCGCACTGACACTCGTGCCCTACGTACTGCATCCGGAAAGCGGGGACGCCTGGTACTTGGCTCGATTCTATTTCCTGCCCGTTACCCTGTACCATTTCATCCTCTTGCTGTTCTCCTATTTCGGCAGCGTGATGGAGTGGAAACAGTGGACGAAACCCACTGTCATCGCCGGCGTGCCGGTCGCGCTGGGCCTGCTGGCGGCCCTGGCTCTGGCTATCTGGCCGGGCGAACAGATTGAAAGCCGGATGGAAGTAGCCAACTTTGTCCTGTATTTCACTGGCCTGCTGGCCACAGCTGTGTGCATCTCTTCTCTGGCCGTCGTCATCGTCTGGGCCAACCGTTTCGATCCCGACGACTACTCCAACCCCGCCGACTTCCCGGTAAAGACAGCCCGGCGCTGGAGTTTTCTCGTCATATTGAATCTGTTGCTTTGCTGGACGGGTGCCTTGCTGGACAACCCGGCCGTGCTGGCGGTCATCCAGCTCATGATCGCATCTTGCTGCGTGCTTTTCGTCATCACCGCGCTCCATCCCAACCGCAACCGGCCCGTAGAAGAGCTGAAAACCGATCCGGAAGCCGATGCCACGACGCAGGTATACAAACGCGTCCTTTCCAAGCAGAAACAGGCGGAAATCCTGGCCGCCATCATCACGGTCGTGGAAGAACAGGAAGGCTATCTCGACCCGCACCTTACCCTGCAGGACGTAGCCAACCGCTGCGGCTACAGCCGCACCTACATTGCCGGCCTGGTCAAAAGCGAACTGGGCGGCTTCTTTACCTATGTGAACCAACTCCGCCTGAACCACGCCGACCGGATCAAGGCAGAGCACCCCGACATCTCGATCGGCGAGTTGGTCGAGACTTCGGGATTCGGTTCCTACGCTACCTATTATAAAATTCGCCGCCAGCTCCAGAGAACTGACGGCGAGTAGACTGTAGCCTTCGCTACTGCTTTGCCGCTACAGAATCTGTCCGTCGCGGATTTCCACCACGCGGTCGGACATAGCGGCCAGGTCCTTGTCGTGCGTCACGATGACGATCGTGATGCCGAAACGGTCGCGCAATTCGAAGAAAAGCCGGTGCAGTTCCTCCTTGGTCTTGCTGTCGAGATTGCCAGAAGGCTCGTCAGCAAAGAGGACCTTAGGCTGGTTGACCAGCGCACGGGCGATGGCCACGCGCTGCTGCTCGCCGCCGCTGAGCTCCGAGGGCTTGTGCGCGAAGCGCTCCCCCAGCCCGAGCAGCGTCAGCAGCTCTTCGGCTTTTTTCTGAGCTTCGGCACGCGGCTTTTTTGCGATCAGTGCCGGAATCATCACATTCTCCACAGCCGTGAATTCGGGCAGCAGGTGATGAAACTGGAACACGAAACCGATCTTCTGGTTGCGGAAGGCAGCCAGTGCCTTGTCGGAAAGCGCAAAAATGTCGGTCCCGTCGATTTTGACCGAGCCTGCATCAGGCCGCGAAAGTGAACCCAGTATCTGCAGCAGCGTGCTCTTGCCGGCGCCGGAAGCACCGACGATGCTCACCACTTCGGCAGGGGCGGCCGTAAAACAAATATCCTTCAGGACCCTGAGGGTCCCGAAGGATTTGTAGATATGAAGGGCCTGAATCATCAGGAAGATTAGTCTTCTTCCTGCTGTTCTGCCTCGTAGGCCTTGAGCAGCTTGTCCTGGACGTCGGCCGGCACCTGCTGGTATTCAATGAATTCCTGGGTGAACGTAGCGCGACCGGAGGTCAGGGAGCTCAGGGTCGTCGAATACTTGTAGAGCTCTGCGAGCGGAACGCGTGCGCGAAGAATCTGGAAGCCCTTTTCAGAGTTCATGCCTTCGATCATGCCGCGGCGGTTCTGGATATCGCTCATCACATCGCCCATGCAGTCGGCCGGGACCATGACTTCCACCATGTAAATCGGCTCGAGGATCTTCGGGGCTGCATTCTTGAAGGCCTCACGGAAGGCATTGCGGCCAGCGATGATGAACGCGATTTCCTTGGAGTCCACCGGGTGCATCTTGCCGTCGTAGACGAAGACGCGGATGTCGCGGGCGTAGGAACCCGTGAGCGGGCCTTCTTCCAGGCGCTGCTGGATACCTTTCTTGATGGCGGGCATGAAGCTGGCGTCGATGGCACCACCGACCACGCAGTTGATGAATTCCCATTTGCCACCCCAAGGCAGCTCGAATTCTTCGCGGCCCTTGATGTTGAGCTGGGTCTCCTTGCCGTCGATCTTGAATTTGGCCGTGGTGTCGACACCTTCCACGATCGGCTCGACCACGAGGTGTACCTCACCGAACTGACCGGCGCCGCCGGACTGTTTCTTGTGGCGGTACATGGCGTTGGCCACCTTGGTGATGGTCTCGCGATACGGGATCTTCGGGGCGAAGAACTCGACGTCGATCTTGTAGTTGTTGTTGAGGTTCCACTTGAGGATGTTGATCTGCTGCTCGCCCATGCCGTTGATGATGGTCTGCTTCAGTTCGCGGGAGTACTCGATACGGAGGGTCGGGTCTTCGGCACCAGCGCGGTTGAGGGCCTCGCCCAGTTTCTCCTCGTCTTTCTCGTCGACGGCCTTGATGGCGCAGCGATACTTGAACGGCGGGAAGGTGATCGGGTCGACGACCTTGTCGTAACCCGGGGTGTTGAGGGTCTGGTTGGTCTTGACGGCTTTCAGCTTCACGGTGCAACCCATGTCGCCGGCCACCAGTTCCGTCACTTTCTCTTTCTTCTTGCCGGCCACGGCGTAGAGCGTGGTGATGCGCTCTTTGGTCTCGCTGGCCATGTTGATCACATCCTGACCTTCGGTAATCTTACCGGACATCACCTTGAAGTATGTGACATCGCCCAGGTGCTGCTCCAATGCGGTCTTGTAGACGAACAGCGAGGTCGGAGCCTTGGCGTCCAGAGCGGGAGCCGGGCAGAATTCAGTGACGAATTCCATGAGGCGGCGGACACCCATATCTTTCTTGGCGCTGACGCAGAACACCGGATAGGTCTCGCCCTTGTCGAATCCGACGCGGAGGCCCTGGTGCATCTCTTCCTCGGAGAGCTCGCCCTCGTCGAAGTATTTCATCATCAGTTCCTCGTCGCCTTCAGCGGCTTTCTCCATCAGTTCGGCGCGGAGGTCTTCAGCCTTGCCCTTGAGGTCGGCCGGAATCTCGCACTCTTCGCAGTTGCCGTTGTCATCCTTGAACTTGTACATCTTCATCTTGAGGACGTCGATGATGCTGTCGAAGTTCACGCCGGCGTTCACCGGGAACTGGATCACGACCGGCTTGCCGCCGAAGGCCTGGTGCAAGCTGTCGAGGGTGTTGTCCCAGTTGGCTTTCTCGGTATCGAGCTGGTTGACGGCGATGATCACGGGTTTCTTGTAATCTTCAGCGTAGCGGCCGTGGATCTCGGTGCCGACCTCAACGCCCTGTCCGGCGTTGACCAGCATGATGGCCGATTCGCAAACGTTGAGGCCGAGCACGACGCCTTCCACGAAGTCGTCGGCACCCGGTGCATCGATCACATTGATCTTATGATCCTTGAACTCGGCATAGAGCGGAGTGGAATAGATGGAACGCTGGTAGAGCTGTTCAACTTCCGTGTTGTCGGAAACAGTGTTCTTGCCTTCTACGGTACCGCGGCGGTCAATCACTTTGCCTTCGTAAAGCATGGCTTCGGCCAAAGTGGTCTTGCCCGACCGCGTGCCTCCAAGCAGGACGACGTTCCGGATCTGTTCAGTGGTGTAATTTTTCATATCGATATAAACGTTTATATTATTGATTTCGTTGGAATAGCCTGCAAATGTAAAGATTATTTTTCATTTTCCCATCATGGCGCGGCCTGTTTTTCCGTCGATGCAGATGCGGATTTCCGAAGGGAAACGGACCTGCCGCAGGTATTCGGTTTCCCGCACGGCGGGCAGGGCATCCAACACGCTGAAATCGATGCGGTCCCCCTTGCGATCCCACGGATCCACGCTCACGTAACCCACGTTGAAAGAGGTCAGGTTCTGGAAGAAATGCGTCCCCTGACTGGGCTCCACGCGGAAGTGCTCCAGCGCACATTCCACGATGGCCTTGGCTTCCGAAATGTCGCTCCATTTCACCGGAACGCCCAGGGACGGGATTGAACTTCCCCAGCGGCCAAAGCCCAGCAGGACGTAGCTGCTGCCCTCGGCGCGCATGGCCGCGTTGATGGCCGAGACTTCGCGGGCCATCTCGTTGGTTTTCAGCACATCCCAAGCTGCGGATTTCAGATAGACCACATCCTGGACACCGGTCAGCCAGCCCGTTCCGAGAGCGCATTCCGAGGTAAGGAAGGCGCCGGCGGTGTCAATCTTGTTCCAGTCGACGTCGGCAAAACGGGTATCCGCCGAAATAGGACGCACCTGCAGGACGGTAAACACCGCCGTCCCATTCTCCTTGAAATCAGCGGCGAATTCAATCTCGACTTCGGTCCTCATTTCCGCCTTGGTGATTTCCAGCAAACGGTTCACGATGCTGGCAAGCGGGAAGGTGTCGTATTGGAGAATCTGGGCGAACGTCACGAACTTGGGGCCTTCGGGAAGGGCCGAATCGACGATGCGCATGCTCTGCCGGTCCCAGGTCGATGCCACTTTGGCCAGCGAGCGGAAGCGGGTACATTCGGAAATATCCAGCCGCACGAGGTTGATGGAATCGTCGACCGAGGTCTTGAACTGCTCCGGGCGGAGACTGAGCGCGTACATGGCTTTCTGGCAGTCGCGCATGGTCAGCTCGGGCGTGGAGGTCTGCAGGACGTGGCGGGGATGGCGTGGCGAGAAACGCAGGACCTGCTCTCCGTCCACCACGGCCTTTCCCAGGCCATAGGCCACCTTGGCGATGCCTTCTTCCGCCTTTTCGTGGCCCGTGGGATAGAAATTGACGGAGCGGGCGACGCCCGACAGGGTCGGGAAGAAATACCCGCCGTCTTCGCTGCCACAGACTTCCTGGATGACAACCGCCATTTTCTCCTCCGCCAGGACATTGCCCGAAGAGATGATGTAGCCTTTGGCCGAAGAGAAAAAGACGCTGGCATACACGCTGGCCACCGCTTTCGACAGGAGCCGCAACTGCTGATCCACATTGCCGGTCCCGGGCAGCATATACGTAGAGTAGACCCCCGCAAACGGCTGATAGTAAGAATCTTCCAGACGCGAAGAAGAGCGGACGGCCAGTGGCTTCCGCACCACGCTCACGAAGGCCCGGAGGGTTTCGAGCAACTCGCGCGGAAGCGGAGAAGCGACAAATTCGGAGAGCAGCTCGGCATCCGTCATGTCGGCGTTGATGACGTAGCCCAGACCGTTTTCCTGGATAAACCTGTCAAACCAGTCGGCCGTGATGACCAGGGTGCGCGGCACCGTCACCCGGACCTGGTCCCAGGCATCGTAGAGATCGTATTTCTGCAGGATATGGTTGAGGAATGCCAGGCCGCGGGCCTTTCCGCCCAGCGAGCCTTCGCCGAAGCGGGAAAACCAGATGGTATCGTTGAAACTCTCCGGGTCGAAGGACGCTACCACGCCCAGCGCCTGCGAAATGCGATAATCGTGAATGATGGCGATGATATGCTCCCTGTGCAATTCGACTGTCTCATAGTCTTCGTTCCGGATCGGATGCACGATCTTTCCCAAAGGGAAAAGACCTCTGGCGTATAGCCATTTCGAAAGGTAATTCCCCTCCGTCAGGCGGATGAATTCCTCGGAGGGAATGTTTTTCAGCAGATTTTCAAATTCATACAGATCGCGGGCACGGCCGATCTCGCGTCCCGTCTGATGATCTTTCGCGATGAAGTCGCCGAATCCGAATTCCCGCTCCATGTATTCGCCGATCTCCTGGTCGAGCATCTTCGAGGCTTTGTAAAGGAAGCCGACGCCCAGTTTTTCCGCCACCGCCTTCATTCCCAGCTGGGAAGACTGCATCAAGAACGGCATGCGGGGATCGTCGGCCTTGATGTGCCGGCAAAGATCCACGCCGGCATCGCTCTTCTCGTCGACGCTGCGGTCGCCCCGCTTCATCACGAAACCAACGTCCGAAATGACACCGAGCAGGTTCCGCTTGTATTTCTCATACAGGTCGACGGCGTCGGCGTAGTTCGTGGCCATCAGGATCTTGGGGCGGGAACGCTTGCGGGCGACTTTCTGCTGTTCGCCAAGGGCGTCGCTCAGGGATTCGGCATTCTGCCGGAGGATGATCCGGTAGAGCATGGGTAGATAGGTCGAATAGTAACGCACCGAGTCTTCAACCAGCAGGATGGCCTGCACGCCAGAATGAAGGATGTCGGCCTCGGCGTTCAGCCGGTCTTCCAGAAGCTTGATGATGGCGATGATCAGGTCGGGAGAGTTGTTCCAGCAGAACACATAGTCGATGCAGGAGGACCCAGACAGATCTTCTATCTTGCGGTAGACTTCCCTGGAAAAAGAAGACAGCAGCACCACGGGCATGCTTGCGTCGTATTCCTTGGCCCTGGCGGCAAATTCAAACACGTCGAGTGCGCCCACATAGAACATGGTGAGCACCAGGTCGAAACGACCTTCCGCTTCCAGGACCTGCAGGGCTTCGGTCGTGGTTTCCACGCGCCGCAGCACAGGCGGATTGCTCAGATTGAGGTCTGCATATTCTTTTGCGATGCGCGACTCGATCCGTCCGTCCTCTTCAAGGGAGAAACTGTCATAACTGTTGCAGACCAGGAGGATGCGCCGGATCCGCCGCGCCATCAGGGGAGTGCCGTCCATCGGGCTATACTCCTATCTCTTTTACGGTCTCGCGCATGGCCTCGAACACCGGTCCGTCTTCGAGAGCAGCCGGCACGCCTTCGTCGCCGCCTTCCCGGACGCTCTGGACGAGGGGAATCTGGCCGAGCAGCGGCAGACCGTATTTGTCGGCCATCATCTGTCCACCGTCCTTGCCGAAGATATAATACTTGTTTTCGGGCAGTTCGGCCGGTGTGAACCACGACATATTTTCGATGATGCCCAGTATGGGCTTGTCGACCTGCGGATGGCGGAACATGTTGACGCCTTTCTCCACGTCGGACAAGGCCACGGCCTGCGGCGTGGTGACGATGATGGCGCCGCTGAGCGGAATGTCGTGGACCAGCGAGATATGAATGTCGCCGGTTCCCGGCGGCAGGTCGATGAGCAGGTAGTCGAGTTTGCCCCACTTCACCTGCAAGATCATCTGTTTGAGGGCGTTGCAGGCCATGGGTCCGCGCCAGATGAGGGCCTGGTCGGGCCGGGCAAAGTAGCCGATGCTCATCCATTTGACGCCGAATTTCGTGATGGGGACGATGATTTCCTTGCAACTGTCGTCGATTTCGGCATCGATCGGCAGGGGCTGTCCCATCTCGTCGTAGACTTCGACTTCGGGGATGGCGCCTTCGGTGCCGGTCATCTTGGGAATGGATGGGCCGTAGACGTCGGCGTCGGCCAGTCCGACTTTGTATCCCATACGCGCCATGGCGACGGCCAGGTTGACGGCGACCGTGGATTTGCCGACGCCGCCTTTGCCGGAGGCGATGGCGATGATGTGGCCGACATCGGTCAGTTGTTCCATGCCGAGCTCAAGCGGCCGCTTCTTGGGCTGGGGTTTCGGTGGATGGGGGTTATAGGGCCCTTTGATGTCGTAGGGATTCATATTTTTGCGTATTTTTGTATGACTGCTCTTCGATTATGACAAAGATACACAATATTTTGATAGTTCCCGACAAATTCAAGGGTTCTCTTTCGGCGGCCGGTGTGGCGGATGCGCTGGAGGCTGCGGTCCGCTGCTGCATGGTGGGCGGCAGGCAGGCAAAGGTCGTGAAACTGCCGATGGCCGACGGCGGTGACGGGTCGATGGAGGTGGTGGAAGCGGCGCTGGACGGCGCCTGCGAGCGGGTGATGGTCGACACCTTTGATGCACTGATGCGGCCCGTCCAGGTGCCACTGCTGCTCTTCAACGGCGGCCGTCAGGCCTTCATCGAGATGGCGAAAGTCTGCGGCCTGGCCATGCTCTTGCCCGAAGAGCGCAATCCGGAAAAGACGACAACCTACGGCCTCGGCGTCCTGCTCGCCGAGGCGATCCGGTGCGGCTTCGATAAGATCGTCGTCGGCATCGGCGGCTCCGCCACCAACGATGGTGGCGAAGGCCTGCTCCGCGCCCTTTCCCGTCACCCCCGACCTGATCGGGGGTCTGATACCCTCGATGATTCTGCCTTTCGTCATCCCCGACCTGATGCCTCCTTTTGTCATCCCCGACCTGATCGGGGATCTGAGATCGTCGTTGCTTGCGATGTCGACAACCCCCTTCTGGGCCCCAACGGAGCAACGATGGTCTATGGCCCGCAGAAGGGGGCGGATGCCGCGATGCTCGAGCGGCTGGAACGGCGGATGGAGGCCTTTGCGGCCGAGGCGGGTCTCGATACGGCGCTGCCGGGCGGCGGCGCGGCGGGCGGCGTGGGCGCAGCCCTCGCCAGGCTCGGCGCGCGGCTGGTGCCCGGTTGGCAGTTGTTCGGTGAAATGGCCGGCCTCGAACATAAGATTGCCGGCGCCGATTTCATTCTCACCGGCGAAGGCAGCTTCGACGGTCAGAGTCTCGACGGCAAACTCATCAGCGGCATCCTGTCGCTCTGCAAGAAATACAAAAAGAAACCCGTTGTCGTCTGCGGCCGCTGCACATTGCCGGCCTCGGTCTGGAAAAAGGCCGGCGTCGCCGACGTCTATGCCCTCTCGGAAATCGAGCCCGACGCCGCGCGCAGCATGCGCGACGCCGCGGCCCTTCTGTCCGGCACCCGGACACGGGTGGCCGGCTGCGACGAGGCGGGCCGCGGCTGCCTCGCCGGCCCCGTCTTCGCCGCCGCCGTCATCCTCCCCGACGATTTCGACCATCCGCTGCTGACCGATTCGAAACAGCTGACCGAAGCCCAGCGCAACGAATTGCGCCCCATCATCGAACGCGAAGCCCTGGCCTGGGCGGTCACGGCCGTCGACGCCGAAGAAATCGACCGCATCAACATCCTCAACGCTTCGATCGAAGGCATGAGACGCTCCCTGGACAAACTCTCCGTCCAGCCCGACCTGGTGCTGGTCGACGGCAACCGCTTCAAACCCTGGCGCGACGTTCCCGCGCACACCGTCGTCAAAGGCGATGCTACCGTCCGCGCCATCGCCGCTGCCAGCGTGCTCGCCAAGACCCACCGCGACGAATATATGCGCCAGATCGCCCAAGAATATCCCCAATACGGCTGGGACCGCAACATGGCCTACCCCACAGAAGAACACCGTGCCGCCATCCGGCAGCACGGTGTCACTCCCTATCACCGCAAGTCTTTCAACCTCCTCGGCTCCGACGATACGCTCTTCTAAAAAAGCGTGACACTTAACCGCCTGACTTTCTGTCTTTTAGCGAAAATCGGTTGCGTCAAAATACGCAACCGATTTTCAGGAAATCGCTGATAATCAGCGATGTACGTGCCACGATTTATTTCGCCGGCGCGGTGCTCTTGAGTAAGAGTTCGTCCATCTGGACGTCGTCGATGCGTGAAGGCGCGTCGAGCATGACGTCGCGGCCCATGTTGTTCTTCGGGAAGGCGATGTAGTCACGGATGGTCTCCTGGCCGCCGAAGAGGGCGCAGACGCGGTCGAAGCCGAAGGCGAGGCCGCCGTGCGGCGGAGCGCCGAACTTGAACGCGTTGATGATGAAGCCGAACTTGTAGTCGGCGTCTTCCTTCGAGATGCCGAGTACTTCGAACATACGCTGCTGCACACCCGCATCGTGAATACGGATCGAGCCGCCGCCGAGTTCCACGCCGTTGAGCACGAAATCATAGGCGTTGGCGCAGACGCGCTCCAGGTCTTCCTTCTTGTCGCTGTAGAACAAGTCGAGGTGTTCCGGCTTGGGTGCCGTGAACGGATGGTGCATCGCATAGAAACGCTGCGTCTCGTCGTCCCACTCGAGGAGCGGGAAGTCGACCACCCACAAAGGCGCGTATTCGCGCGGATGGCGCAGGCCGAGGCGGTTGCCCATCTCGATGCGCAGCACGCCGAGCATGGTCTGGGCCTTGCGCTTGGCGCCACAAAGCACCAACACCAGGTCGCCCTTCTTCGCCTCAACGGCGGCAGCGATCTCAGCGAGTTGTTCCGGCGTATAGAATTTGTCGACAGACGATTTGATCGTTCCGTCTTCGTTCATCTTGATGTAAACCAGGCCCTTGGCCCCCACCTGCGGCCGTTTTACCCACTCCGTGAGTTCATCGGTCTGCTTGCGGGTATAGCCGGCGGCGCCGGGAACGGCGATGGCACCCACATATTCCACGCTGTCGAACACGCTGAAGCCCTTGCCCTGCACCAGCGGGGTAATCTCGTGAATCTTCATGCCGAAACGGATATCGGGCTTGTCGCTGCCATAGTTGTCCATGGCATCGTACCAGCTCATCCGCGGAATTTTCGGAGCAATCTCCACACCGATGACTTCCTTGAAGAGGTGACGCATCATGCCCTCGAACAGGTCGAGGACGTCTTCCTGCTCCACAAAACTCATCTCACAGTCAATCTGCGTGAACTCCGGCTGACGGTCGGCACGCAGGTCTTCGTCGCGGAAGCAGCGCACGATCTGGAAATAGCGGTCATAGCCGGCCACCATCAGCAGCTGCTTGAAAGTCTGCGGACTCTGCGGAAGCGCATAGAACTCGCCCGGATTCATGCGGCTGGGCACCACGAAGTCGCGGGCACCTTCCGGCGTCGATTTGATGAGGAACGGGGTTTCGATTTCCATGAAACCCTTGCTGTCGAGATAGTTGCGTACTTCATGCGCCATGCGGTGACGAAGCATCAGGGCGCGTTTCAGCGGGCCGCGGCGCAAGTCAAGATAACGATATTTGGCCCGGATGTCTTCGCCTCCATCGGATTCGTCTTCGATGGTAAACGGCGGTGTGAGCGAAGCATTCAGCACCTTGATGCCGGTAAGCTTGATCTCGATCTCGCCCGTAGGAATCTTCTCATTTTTGCTCTGGCGCTCTTCGACCACGCCGGTAGCCTGGATCACGAACTCGCGGCCCAGTTTGGCCACGGTCTCGCTGACCTTCGGATCGGTGGTCTCATCGACGCGCAGCTGCGTAATGCCGTAGCGGTCGCGGATGTCCACGAAACTCATGCCGCCCATGCGACGGCTCTTCTGGACCCAGCCGGCCAGCGTGACAGTCTGGCCCACGTTGCTGATCCGGAGTTCTCCACAAGTGTGTGTACGATACATAGTTCTGTTAGATATTAGGGTTCATCCGCGGGCCTTTCGCCAGTTCGGCAGCCCACTTGAAGTAGCCGACAGCCGAAAGGTGAATGCCGTCGGTCGTATTGGCTTCTGCCAGGTCGCCGTTCTCGTCGGAAAGCAGGGACGCAATATCAAGATAGAAATACTTGTAGCGTTCCATGCCGGCTTCAAGCAGCTTGTTGAGTTCTGCGGCACGCGGGTTGAAGCCCTCGTAGAATTTCGACTTCGGATTGAGCGGCAGGGTGCTCTGCACATACAACTTGGTGTCAGGCATTTCTTTCTGGATGGTCTGGATCAGTTTCTCGTAGCGCTCCCACACCGTCACGGCCGTCACTTCCGGATCGTTGATGAAGTCATTGGTACCGGTAATCAGGAAGATCTTGGCCGGTTTGTCGGGCACGATCTCGTCAACGCGCTGGCAGACACCGTTGACCACATCGCCGCTGATACCGCGGTTGATGATATAGCCCATCGGGAAGAGTTCTTCCCAAAGCGCATTGTTGTTGAGGCTGTTGCCCAGCATCACAATCTTGCCTTCGGTTTCGGGGAGCGAGCGGAAGACCGACACGCGGTGCTTGTAGTAATCCGACACTTCGAGGGGATAGACACGGTCGTTGGGATGGTTCAAGTGTTCTTTGCCGACCTGGCGCTCGATGGCCTGTGCAAAAGCTTCGTAACCGGCGCCGTTGAGCAGCGTGCCGCCGTCCCAGGAATAGGTTCCGTCCTGGATACCGCCCTGCAGCGCTTTCTGGATATCGATCACTTCAAAGCCACCCTTTTCCGCCAATTTCGCCACCTCGCAGTTGACATAGTCGATGACACCCGTCATTTCCTTCGTCACGCCGTTGGTAGAGACGATATTCATCCAATAGCAATGGGTCTTGGGCGAAAGCTTGTGCAGCTGCTGGAAGATCTTGCTGATGTTGCCGACAATTTCTTCCTGCGGAATGGCGTGCAGGACGTCGTTCCAGCCCACGCTGACAAACACCTTGGCAGGCTGTGCAAGCGCAATTTTGTGGATGCGGTACAGCACATGTGCCGAAGCGTCGAAGGTAATGCCCCTGTTCTTGATGGCCGTATCGCCGAAGAACTCGCTCCAGAGACCCCGGTCGATGTAGTCGTCTCCGACCATCACGATGCTGTTGGCATTCACAGGCATCTCTTCATACATCCCGTCTTTCTCTTCGAAATACGTAGGGTTGGTAAACCAGTCCGGCTTGGGATACGGATTCTGGGCCGGCTTCTTGCTACAACCGGCCAGCAGGAGCGGCATCAAAGCCACAACAAAAAGTAATCTTTTCATTATCAATCGTTTAAATATTATACATTGAACAGGAAGTGCATAATGTCGCCATCTTGCACCACATAGTCTTTTCCTTCACTGGCCAGCTTACCGGCAGCCCGGCAGGCCGCCTCGCTGCGCAGCGTCACGAAATCGTCGTACTTGATGACCTCTGCACGGATGAAACCCTTCTCGAAATCCGTATGGATAACGCCTGCGGCCTGCGGGGCCTTGTCGCCGCGGCGGATGGTCCAGGCGCGACATTCGTCGGCGCCCGCCGTGAAGAAGGTCTGCAGGTTGAGCAGTGCATAGGCCGACTGGATGAGCCGGACCACACCCGACTCCTCCAGGCCAATCTCGCCCAGGAACATCGCCCGCTCTTCCGGATCCTCAAGCTCCGCGATCTCCGATTCGATTTTCGCCGAAATCACGAGGATCTGCGCATTCTCGCCCTCCGTCGCCTTGCGTACCGCCTCGACATAGGCATTGCCTTCAGCCGCGGCAGCCTCATCCACATTGCACACGTACATCACCGGCTTGTTGGTCAGCAGGCAGAACTCTTTGGCCAGCCGCACGTCCTCTGCATTGTCGAGTTCCACCTCACGGGCATTGCGTCCCTGCTCGAGGACTTCCTTGTAGCGGAGCAGCACGTCCACAGCCTTTTTGGCCTGCTTGTCGCCGCCCGTCTGGGCTTGTTTCTGCAGCTTGGAAAGGCGGTTGTTCACCGTTTCCAGGTCTTTGATCTGCAATTCAATATCGATGATTTCCTTGTCGCGGACAGGGTCGACGCTGCCGTCTACGTGCGTCACGTTCGGGTCGTCGAAGCAGCGCAGCACGTGCAGGATGGCGTCAGTCTCGCGGATGTTGGCCAGGAACTGGTTGCCCAGGCCTTCGCCGCGGCTGGCGCCTTTCACCAGGCCGGCGATGTCTACAATCTCCACAGTGGCGGGGATGGTGCGTTTGGGATGGCAGATGTCGGTCAGCACGTTCAGCCGCCGGTCGGGCACGGTGGTCGAACCCACGTTCGGCTCGATGGTGCAGAAAGGAAAATTGGCCGCTTGTGCCTTCGACGAGCTGATGCAGTTGAAGAGGGTCGATTTACCCACGTTGGGCAATCCTACGATTCCGCATTTGAGTGCCATTTCTTACTTTTTAATTATAACTCGCAAAGATAGCAAAATGTGATTGATATTTTTATTAACTTTGGCAGGATATTGTTCTACAACACCTGAAATGATGAAAAAGCTCCTGATTTCCCTCGCCCTGCTGCTCTGTGGCATCGGCATCACCTTCGCACAATATGACAACTGCTTCTCCGTCATTGCCGGACGCCAGGCCACGGTCGACGGTTCTGTCCTGATGGCCCACAACGAAGACGAAAGCGGCGAACAGATGCTCAACATCTATGTCGTTCCCGCTTCCGCTCAGAACCTGCGCTACATCTGGTGCGAGTTTCCCGGGATGGAGGTCGCCGATGTCTATATGAATCAGTTCGGCGTTTCCATCGCTTCGAACGGTTGTCCGTCGCGCGAGGACAAAGGAGAGTTCACAGATGGCGGCGTCCTGTATGAGGTCCGCGGTTCGGTGGCCAAATTCGCCCATTCGGCGCGGGAAGCAGTGGATATCATCGGTTCGATGGTCGAGACTTTCGGCTACAAGGGCAGCGGCCGCTCTTACATCGTGGCCGACCCGCAGGAGGGCTGGGTAGTCTCGGTGGTCAAGGGAAAGCACTGGGTGGCCCAGCGTGTCCCCGACGACCAGGTGATGACCATTCCCAACTACTTTGTGATTGGAAATGTGGATCTGGAAGATGAGGCCAATTTTGCGGGCTGCGAAGACCTTATCGAGTATGCGCTCGAGCGGGGCTGGTACGATCCGGAAAAAGACGGGGCCTTCAACTTTGCCAAGGCCTATGCTTCCGAAAAATCCCTCCAGTCCGTGAACAATATCACCCGCCACAAAGAGGCCTGGAACTATCTGTTCGGCGAAGACAAGCCCGATACCTTTGCTGCCGTGCCGAAGAAAAAGCTTTCGCTGCGCGACATGATGAACATCCTCTCGCTCCATGAAGAGCCGACGGCAGAAGGTCACCTCGAAAACAGCATCTGCAACGACCGCACGGTCCTCGCGTCCATTTTCCAGCTGCGCGCCTGGATGGGCTTCGACAAGGGCTGCGTGATGTGGAATGCCATGGGCCATCCCTGCAGCCAGGTCTTTGTACCCTGGTATGCCGGCATTACACAGGCACCGGAAGGCCTGGGCCGCTACAAGTCGCCGATGGAGGCCGAGTTGAAGCACATGTCCAACACCAAGGACAAACGCAAGAACTATCCGGACCACTTCTACTGGAAATATGTTGACGGCTGGGACATCGATGTCGACCCGAGCGAAAAGCAGCGCGAAATCATGAAGGACCGCCGCAAGCTCGAGAAAGAAAACAATCCCGACTACAACGCTTTTATCCGGAAATTCTATTGATTATTGCTGCAGGCGCCGGATGTAGGTGCTCAATGTGATGTTACGGTCGTTTTTCGACGCGTAATAGCCTGTCTTGTGTGACGTTTCAAGGCCTTCGACGATGGCTGTCAGCGGCGGACATTCCATGACTTCCGCATATTTGCGGATGGTTTCCAGATCATAATGGTTCACGGCATCCCACAAGCCCTGGAGGGCGGGAATTTCTTCCATCTCGTCGCGGTTCCAGCGGTTGTGCTTAGTCAGGTATTCGATTCCGGCAGCGCGTTCTTTCTTGGTTGTCTCCGAAACTTCAGGCACTTTGGGCACAGTATCCTGCGGAACTTCTGCCACCGTCGTATCAACTTTCGCGACACACCCGGCCATCACACTGTCGACCACGACGGCGGGATCCGGAGACTGCGACTCCTTCCGGTTATGGTCGCCCACCCACAAACCCAGCACGAAACCCAAAAGGATGGCACCCCCGACAGCGACTGCGCCGATCAGGTGTTTGAAGACACTAGGATTCTTATGGATGTCGTTGATCATTGTATACCTCACCCGGGATTTCGTCGCTTTGCTCCGAGTGGAAAATAAAGCGTGATCGAGCAAGCTCGTCACGCTTATTTTCACTTGGCGGTGAGGGGGGGATTCGAACCCCCGGTACGGTAATCCCGTACGTCAGTTTAGCAAACTGGTGGTTTAAGCCACTCACCCACCTCACCTTATTCTACCGGGGCACTGCCCCGGACCCCTCGCTCCGGCCTCGCTATTGCTCAGGCTAACCCTGCCCGGCCTACGCTAGCGCCTGATGGCGCGGGGATTGCCCCACTCGGTCTCCGCTAGCGGCTGATGCCGCAGGACGCGGAGGGAATGCAAAGATAGAGGGTTTTAAGGAATAAGCAAAATTTTTTTATACCTTTGCAGTGAATCGGGATGTGGCGCAGTTGGTAGCGCACTTGGTTTGGGACCAAGATGTCGCACGTTCGAGTCGTGTCATCCCGACAAAGTCCCGTCCTCAAATTCGCCATGAAATGAGGACGGGACTTTCGTTAAGGAACAAAGCGGCATCAGCCGCTAGCGGAGACCGCGCGGGTTAGCCTTGTGTAATAGCCGGTCGTAGCGGCGGGGTTCGGGGCAGAGCCCCGTCAATACAAATAACCAAGGGGCACCTCGTAAGAGACGCCCCTTGAACACATCACATTTTTGATTTTTACAAATCAGATTATTTCCTCATACTGCGCAGCAGAAAGGAGGGTATCAAATTCCGAAGGATCGGAAAATTTGACCTTGATCATCCAACCCTCACCGTAAGGATCGGAGTTTACCAGCTCGGGGGCACCTTCGAGGGCGGGGTTGACTTCGGCCACCTCACCGGAGACAGGCATGAACGCATCGGCCACAGTCTTCACAGCTTCGATCGTTCCGAAAACTTCTTCCTTGGCCAGCGTCTCGCCTTCCGTCTGGATGTCGACAAAGACGATGTCACCCAGTTCGCTCTGGGCGAAATCGGTAATACCGACAATGGCCACGTCGCCTTCGACGCGGACCCATTCGTGATCTTTCGTGTATTTAAGTTCAGCAGGTGTATTCATTGTGTTACAGTTATACTAACAACGGCACAAATATACAAAATCCTCTCCAAACCGCCAAATCTTTTGACGATCTTTTCAACAATTCTGTTCAAAACATGAAAGAATACGGCTACAGGAGCTTCAGCGCACGTTTGATCAGGTCTTCCAGCGTGCAGTCCGGTTGCTCTTTGAGAATCTTGTCGAGGGTCTTTTCAACAGCAGGCTTCGCAAAGCCCAGGAGCGTCAGGGCGCTCAGGGCTTCCTCGCGGACAGCAGACGAAGCACTGCCGGACGTTTCGAAAGTAAACTCACCACTGCCTTTGCCGATCTTGTCCTTCAGGTCAAGAATCACGCGCTGTGCCGTCTTGAGGCCGATGCCCTTGACAGATTTGAATTTGTTGACATCATTGGCGAGCACGGCTTCCCGCACTTCGTCGGCCGTCATCGACGAAAGGATCATCCGGGCCGAGCCGGGACCTACGCCGCTGACCGAGATAAGCTGCTCGAACACGCTGCGCTCCGCCTTGTCGGCAAAGCCGTAGAGCGATTCGTCGTCTTCCCGCACGAGGTGGCAGGTGTAAAGTTTCACATTCTTGCCCTGTGCTCCTTGCAGTTTGGAAAAAGTACTGAGTGAGATGAGCAGGTCGTAGCCCACGCCACAAGCCTCCACGATGGCGTCGGTCGGCGTAATTTCTTCAAGGCGACCGGTGATATATTCGTACATAGGTTGTCGGTTTAGTAGAATTTTCTGTAAAAATAGTTAATTTTGCGGGATTATGGAAGCACGATTACAATTTCCGGCGCTCGACAGGCAGATCTACGGCAAACCGTTGATCTATTTCGACAACGCTGCCACCGCCCAGCGGCCGCGCAGCGTACTCGAACTGCAGCAACGGATGTGCGTGGAAGCCAACGGAAACATCCACCGCGCCATTCACCGGCTGAGCGCCGACGCCACTGCGTTCTATGAGTCCGGGCGTGAGGCCGTGCGAAGTTTCATCAACGCACCGGCCCGGGAAAACGTGATCTTCACCAGCGGAACAACAGCTTCCATCAACCTGGTAGCCAGCTGTTTCTCGGAACGCTACCTCCAGGAAGGCGACCGTATCCTGCTCTCCGAAGCAGAGCACCACAGCAACCTCGTGTCCTGGCAACTTGCCTGCGGACGCCACGGCGCCTCCCTCGAAGTGCTGCCTGTCGATGAAGACGGCGAAATCTCTCTCAACGAACTGGAACGCCGTCTCCAGGCCGCCGAAGGGCGCATCAAGCTGGTGGCACTGGCGCACATTTCCAACGTTTTGGGCGTCATCAATCCCGTCCGGGAAGTGATCGACATCGCCCATCGCTACGCAGTGCCCGTGCTGCTCGACGGCGCCCAAGGCGTGGTCCACGCTCCGGTCGACGTGCAGGCCCTCAACTGCGATTTCTACGTGTTCTCCGGACACAAGATCTACGCACCCACCGGCATCGGCGTACTCTACGGCAAGCGCAAGTGGCTCGACGCCATGCCGCCTTACATGGGCGGTGGTGAGATGATCGAGACCGTGACTTTTGAAAAGACCACCTACGCCCCGCTGCCGCTGAAATTTGAAGCCGGCACCCAGAACTACGTGGCTGCCGCCTGCATGGCACCAGCCCTGGAACTGGCGCGCCAGATGGCGGAAGACCCCGCACTACAGGATGCCCAACGCACGATGCGCGACTATCTGCTGGAAGAACTCCGGAAGATCGACGGGCTGCGGCTCTACGGCACGCCGCGTGATGCGGAGCGCAAGATTCCGCTCTTCTCCTTTACGGTGGAGGGCGCTTTTGCGGCCGACCTGGCCCAGATTCTCGACAAGATGGGCATTGCGGTGCGTTCGGGCCACATGTGTGCAGAACCCCTGTTGCGCCGCTACGGACAGACGTCCATGCTGCGGGCCTCGCTGGCCCCATACAATACGCTCGCGGAATGCGAAAGCTTCGTGGCTTCGCTCCGCCGCGCCATCAAGATGTTGCGATGAATACGATACAAGACATACAAGCCGGCATCGTGGAGGAGTTCGCTGTCTTCACGGACTGGATGGATAAATACGAATACCTCATCGAACTGGGCAAAGGAATGCCCCTGATCGACGAAAAAGACAAGACGGACGAGCACCTGATCAAGGGCTGCCAGTCGCGCGTGTGGCTGGCTTGCAAACCCGAAAACGGACGCCTCCGCTTCTCGGCCGACAGCGACGCCATCATCACCAAGGGCATCATCTCGCTGCTACTGAAGGTCTACGACAACCAGACGCCCGCCGACATCCTGGCGGCCAACGAAGATTTCATCGAACAGATCGGCCTGAAGGAAAACCTCTCGCCGACCCGGGCCAACGGCCTGGTGTCGATGATCGCCACGATCAAGGCCTACGCGAAAGACTACGCTAACGTCACCCCCGGCCCCGACCGGGGGTCTGAGATGCCCGATCTAGTCGGGCATGACAAGAAAGGTCAAGCAGACGGGAAAGGGCTTGAAGACGATATTATTCTGGCGCTCAGGCAGGTATACGACCCTGAGATTCCCGTCAACATATACGACCTGGGCCTGATCTACGAGATCCAGGCCGACGCCGACGGAGTGGTCTTCGTCAAGATGACACTCACGGCACCGAACTGCCCCATTGCCGACGAAGTCGTGGCACAGGTACAGGAAGCCGTGGCCGACGTACCGGGCGTGAAAGAAGTGCAGGTGGACCTGGTATTCGAGCCGGAATGGACCACCGACCGCATGAGCGAAGAGGCAAAACTGGAATTGGGCATGCTATGATCTATCTGGCACTTGGATCGAACCTGGGCGACAGGGAATGGAACCTGGAACAGGCGCTGGCCCTTCTGGCCGAAGCGCTCAAGGTCGACATGCTCTGCTCGCGCGTCCTCGAGACAGAAGCCGTGGGATTCGAAGGTCCGGCCTTCCTCAACCAGGCGGTGTGTTTCGAGTGCGATATTGCGCCCGAGGCGCTGCTCGACCTCTGCCAGGACATCGAAGTGCGGCTGGGTCGTCCTCGCCACACGGCACAGTATGACGCCGACGGCAAGCGCATTTTCAGCAACAGGACGATGGATATCGACATTTTAAAATTCAACGATTTGGAATTTCACACCGACCGCCTGACCATCCCGCATCCGCAGCTTTGGGAGCGGCCTTATGTAAAAGAATTATTAAACGACATCACAATATGACACAGGAAGAAGTTTTCAAGACGCTCGTGGCACACGCCAAAGAGTATGGTTTCATTTTTCAGTCCAGCGAAATCTACGACGGACTGAGCGCCGTGTATGACTATGGACAGATGGGCGTCGAGATGAAAAACAATATCAAGAAGTATTGGTGGGAAGCGATGGTCCACCTCAACGACAACATCGTGGGCATCGACTCCGCCATCTTCATGCATCCCCGCATCTGGGAAGCCTCGGGCCACGTGGGAGCCTTCAACGACCCGCTCATCGACAACAAGGACTCGAAGAAGCGCTATCGCGCCGACGTGCTCATCGAAGACTATCTCGCCAAGCTCGAGGAAAAGATGGACAAGGAAGTGGAGAAAGGCCGCCGCAAATGGGGCGAAGCTTTCAACGAAGAGCAGTTCCGCGCCACCAATCCGAACGTGCAGCGCAGCAAAGTCAAATACGACGAAGTCCATGCACGCATGACCAAAGCCCTCAACGACAACGACTTGAAGGAACTTCGCCAAATTATCGTCGACTGCGAGATCGCCTGCCCGATTTCCGGCACCAAGAACTGGACCGACGTGCGCCAGTTCAACCTGATGTTCAGCACGCAACTGGGCAATGTGGACGGTGGCGTAGGCACCATCTATCTCCGTCCGGAGACCGCCCAGGGCATCTTCGTCAACTTCCTCAACGTGCAGAAGACCGGCCGCATGAAAGTGCCGTTCGGCATCGCCCAGATCGGCAAGGCCTTCCGCAACGAGATCGTGGCCCGGCAGTTCATCTTCCGCATGCGCGAATTCGAGCAGATGGAGATGCAGTTCTTCGTCCGTCCGGGCGAAGAGATGAAATGGTTCGCGAAATGGAAGGAAACGCGCCTGGCCTGGCACAAGGCACTTGGCTTGGGCGACGAGAAATACCGTTTCCACGACCATGAGAAACTGGCCCACTACGCCAACGCCGCTACCGACATCGAGTTTGAATTCCCGTTCGGCTTCAAAGAGCTGGAAGGCATCCACAGCCGTACCGACTTCGACCTGTCGCAGCACCAGAAATTCAGCGGCCGCAAGATCCAGTACTTCGATCCTGAGACCAATGAAAGCTACACGCCGTACGTCATTGAGACCTCTATCGGCCTCGACCGCACTTTCCTGGCTATCCTGTCTTCGGCTTATACCGAAGAGAAACTGGAGAACGGAGAAGACCGCGTCGTCCTGAAACTCCCTGCCTGCATCGCCCCTGTGAAGTTGGCCGTGCTGCCGCTGGTCAAGAAAGACGGCCTGCCGGAGAAGGCCCGCGAAATCCTCGACACGCTGCGCTTCGACTTCAACTGCCAGTACGACGAAAAGGACTCCATCGGCAAGCGCTACCGCCGCCAGGATGCCATCGGCACCCCGTACTGCATTACCATCGACCACGACACGCTGGAAGATGGCTGTGTGACGCTGCGCGACCGCGATACCATGGCCCAGGAGCGCATCCCCATCGATCGGCTGCATGACATCGTGGAGTCACGCGTCAGCATGAAGCCGCTGTTCAAGAAGATTCACAAGATCTAAAAAATGCCGGGCTTCATTCAACCCGGCATTTTTTTATGCATTCTTATACGTCTCGGCAATCAGGTCTGCGTATTGGGCCTGGAGATTGCGGCGCTTGAGCTTGAGGGTCTGGGAGAGCATGCCGTTGTCGGTGGTCCAGTCGTCGAAACGGAAGTGGACTTTCTTGATGTTCTCGTGTGCGGCGAGCTGCGCGTTGACAGAAGCCACACAATCGTTCAAGACTTTTAAAATGTCCTGATTTTCAAGCAATTGCTCTTTTTTCTCCACTTTGATGCCTTTTGCTTCGGCCAAGGCGTTGAGTTTACTGTACGACGGAATGATGACCGCGGAGGCAAACTTCTCGTCGGCGCCGAACACGAAGGCGTTGTCGATGTAGTCCGTCTCCTTGAGAAGCGTCTCGATGACCTGAGGCGCAATATATTTGCCCGAAGAAAGCTTGAAAATCTCTTTCTTGCGATCTGTGATCTTGAGGTATTTGCCGTCTTTCAGGAAGCCGATGTCGCCTGTGTGGAACCAGCCGTCCGCGTCGATGACCTCGCGCGTGGCTTCAGGGTTCTTGTAATAGCCCAGCATCACGTGCGGGCCGCGCGTCAGGATTTCGCCGTCTTCGGCAAACGAAAGTTCCGTGCCGTCCATGGCCTTTCCCACCGTGCCGATGACATTGTACTTGTCGGCCGGCGAGTTGACGGCGATGACCGGAGAAGTCTCCGTAAGGCCATATCCTTCAAAGATATAAAGCTTGGCGGCGTTGAAACAGCGCACAATCTTCGCCTGGATTGACGAGCCGCCGCTGACAACCAGCATCTCGTGACCACCCAGGTTCTCACGCCACTTGCTGTAGACCAATTTGTCGAAGAGTTTCTGTTTCTGCAGATAGAACCAGCCCGTGTTTTCGTTGTCGAAATTGTTGGCATAGTTCCATGCCGCATCGTAGATCTTGCGTTTAAAACCCGTGAGTTTCTTGCCCGCTTCATCAAGTTTGCCATACATCATCTCCAGCACGCGCGGAACGGCGCAGAAGCCGTCGGAGTGGCAGTCTTTCAGGTCAGAAGCGATCGTCGCCAGGCTTTCTGCGTAGTAAATACTGATAGCCAGCTCCTGGTATTCATAGTTCATGGTGCGCTCGTACATATGGCACAGCGGCAGGAAACTCACCATGCGATGGCTATAGTTCTTGGTCTGGCGAAGAGCGTGCCCATGCGAGTCGAACATCATGTTGCGGTGCGAGAGCATCACACCTTTGGGCACACCGGTTGTACCGGAAGTATAGACGATGCTGGCGCATTCGTCGGGGCTGATGTTTTTCTTGTTTTCTTCAACGACAGGACCGAATTTATCTTTATTCTTGCGACCCAGCTCATAGAGTTTCGACAGGCACATCATGTCGTCGGCATCGTCAAAAAGCAGGAACTTGATGTCGCGGTCGATTTCGGCAGCAATCGGCGCTACGCGTTTATACAATGCAGGCGAGCCAACGGCGATCAGTTCGGCATCGGAATGCGTAAAAATATGGAGATAATCATCCTTGCTCAGCGTACTGTAGACCGGCACATGAACCATGTGGGCCAGGTTGATACCCATGTCGAGAAAGTTCCACTCGGGCCGGTTGTTGGTGATGGTAATTACCTTGGTGCCGGCTTTATAGCCCATGGCGAGCAGGCCATATGCGACCGCATGTGCAATCTCATAATATTGGTCAATGCTGTACTTGATCCATTTGCCGCGGCTCCGCCGGGCCAGCATGTCGTCTTTCGGCGGATAAGTTTTCAGGTTCTCGAGCAGGTCGAAGGTACGAAGGATTTCCATAGTTTGAAGATTAATTTCACAAATATAATAAAATAATCGTCATGCCGGACTTGATCCGGCATCTCTTGTGTTCCACGTGGAACAATTCTCTCTTTATCTTCCGAAATACACCAACAAAACTGAAATATCAGCCGGCGAAACGCCCGAGATGCGGGAGGCTTGAGCAATCGTACGCGGACGATAACGGTCGAGTTTGATGCGACACTCCATGGAGAGGGCCGTTATCCTGAAGAAATCAAAGCCATCAGGAATTTCCAGATCTTCGAGCCGGAGAATCTTCTCAGCAATCCGTTTCTCTCGGTCGATATACCCGGCATATTTGATCGCTATCTCTACTGCATCTCGTACTTCTTCATCGTATGTTCCACGTGGAACAAATCCGATAAGTCCGGATAAGGTCACATTCGGCCTGACCAGTATATCCGCAGCGCGTTTAGAAGACTCCATCGGGGCTTCACCAACAGATGACAGATACGGATTGATTTGTTCGGGAGATAAGGAAAGTTCTTTCAGTTCAGATGAAAGCGCTTCAATTTGCTGCTTCTTGTCTTGATAGGTTTTCCAACGGAAATCATCCACCAGGCCAATGCTACGACCGATGGGCGTAAGTCTTTCGTCGGCATTGTCCTGTCGAAGCAAGATTCTGTATTCAGCCCGGGACGTGAACATTCGATAAGGTTCATCAACCCCCTTCGTGATCAAGTCGTCGATCAATACGCCAATATAAGCCTGGTCGCGCTTCAGAATCAACGGCTCTTTACCGGCTAGCCGCAAATGCGCATTGATACCCGCCATCAGGCCTTGTGCCGCGGCTTCCTCATAGCCGGTCGTACCATTAACCTGACCAGCCAGGTACAAGCCTTCAACCAGCTTCGACTCCAGCGTAGGCTTTAGTTGCGTCGGATCAAAATAGTCGTATTCCACCGCGTATGCAGGCCGGAAAATCTTGACCTGCTCCAGCCCTTCGATAGCCCGAAGTGCCGCCAGCTGCGTTTCGAGCGGCAGCGACGAAGAAAAGCCCTGCAGATAATATTCAAAGGTATCCCAGCCCTCCGGTTCCAGGAAAAGTTGATGCGAATCCTTGCCGGCGAAAGTGCGCAACTTGTCTTCAATAGACGGACAGTAGCGCGGTCCGATGCCCTGGATTACCCCGGTAAAGAGTGGCGAACGGTCAAAACCGGTTCGCAGGATTTCGTGGACACGGGGATTGGTATGGACCAGGTAGCAGCATTTCTGCGGACGGCCCTGCTGGATGGCAGACGGCTTCGGTAGGAAAGAAAAGCGCGCCGGATGCTCATCGCCTTCTTGTCGCTCAAGCCGCGACACATCGATCGAACGAAGGTCTATACGCGGCGGCGTTCCGGTCTTCATGCGACCAACCGTCAGGCCCATGGCAGCGAGCCGGGCAGAAAGACCCTTGGACGGAAGCTCGCCGATCCGGCCGCCTTCCGAAGTCTGCAGACCGACAAAAAGCCGTCCTTCAAGGAACGTTCCGGCCGTCAGAATCACACTTTTGGTCGAAAATTCTGCGCCCATTAATACGCGTACGCTCGAAATATTCGATTCTCGCAGCGATATGTCAACGGCTGTATCTTGCCAAATGTCTAAGCCACAGGTGTTTTCGAGCACAGAACGCCAGTTCTTCGAAAAGCCGCGTTTGTCACACTGTGCGCGAGGACTCCACATGGCCGGACCTTTGGACCGATTCAGCATCCGGAACTGGAGAGTCGAAGCATCCGTAACGCGTCCCGAAAAACCGCCAAGCGCATCAATTTCCCTGACTAACTGTCCTTTAGCTATACCGCCCATCGCCGGATTGCACGACATCTGGGCGATCTTGTTCATGTCCTGCGTTATTAACAGCACACGAGAACCCAGCCGTGCGGCCGCCACGGCTGCCTCACAACCGGCATGGCCGGCTCCAATCACGATAATATCGTAGTCAGCAACCATGTCGCTTTTCAGCGCGCATCTGGTCGAACAAGAGCAGCGCCCTGTTTTCCGCAGCCCGCATCCGGCGCTGTTTCCAGGGAGTCGTGTCGTCGTAGCCAATCAGATGCAGCAGGCCATGCACGATCACCCGGTGCAATTCGCGTTCAAAACCTTCACCATAAGCCTTGCCGTTGATACGGACCGTATCGATACTGATATAAATATCAGCACTTACACCCTTGTGACCGCTTTCCAGGAAATAGTCATCGGAGTTGTCAAAGGTGATGATGTCGGTCTCATAGTCATGGCCCAGGAATTGCTGGTTGATGGCTTTCAGATACGGGTCTGAACAGAAAATGTAGTTGAGTTCGCCAATGACGTAGCCGCGTGCGGCGGCAACTTCCCGTAACCAACTACTGATCAGCCGTTTCTCTTTAGGCGAGAAAGACGTATCTTCCTTGAAATATCGTATCATAAATTTTTATAACTTTGCGAATTGCTTAAAAAGAGCGAACAAATTTACAAAAAACTACATAAACCATAACATTATGTCCAAAGTTACAGTCATCGGCGCCGGCAATGTGGGCGCAACCTGTGCAAACGCCATTGCACACATGAAGATTTGCTCGGATCTCGTTCTTCTCGACATCAAGGAAGGTCTTTCCGAGGGTAAAGCAATCGATATGATGCAGACCGCGAAGATGTATGGCTTCAACACCCGGATCGTGGGCGTGACCAACGACTATGCTGCCACGCGCAATTCCGACGTGATCGTCGTCACTTCCGGCCTTCCCCGCAAACCGGGCATGACCCGCGAGGAGCTCATCGGCGTGAACGCAGGCATCGTCAACGGTGTGGTCGGCAATGCACTGAAGTATTCTCCGAAAGCCATCTTCATCATCATTTCCAACCCGATGGATACGATGACCTACCTGACCCTCAAGACCACCCGTCTCCCGAAGAACCGCGTGATCGGCATGGGCGGCCAACTCGACAGCAACCGTTTCTGCTATTATCTGAGCCAGGCCCTCAAGGCTGCTCCGAGCGATGTGGAAGGCATCGTCATCGGCGGTCACGGCGACACCACCATGATTCCGCTCATCAGCAAGGCTACCTACAGGAGTATGCCTGTGACCAAGAAGCTCCGCAAGTCCGTTTGCGACAAAGTCGTGGCTGACACGATGGTCGGCGGCGCTACCCTGACCAAGCTCCTCAGCACCTCCGCATGGTACGCTCCGGGCGCATCCTGCGCTGCCATGGTGAAATCCATTCTCCTCGACGAGAAGAAGGTCTTCCCTTGCTGCTGCTACCTGGAAGGAGAGTACGGCCAGAAGGATCTGTGCATCGGCGTTCCCGCTGTTATCGGCAAACGCGGCTGCGAAAAGGTCCTGGAGTACGACCTGACCAAAGAAGAGAAGGCGGCCTTTGAAAAGAGCGCAAATGCTGTGAAGAATGTTAATAACGTGCTGTACGAGAGTAATATTTTATCTCGCTAATATTCAGCTAGTTACCATAAAACCCTTAAAAGTTTTGAACAATTTTCTGCAAGAAAAATTGCAATAATTGATTTTTTCTTCTTAATTTTGGGTATTGTACTGTCGAATACGGCGCAATAGTTGATAAGAAACAATAAAAACGTAACGATATGGAAAGCAAAATTACTCCCAAAGCCGACCTTACCAAGAAGAACGCACTGTTCCTCGAGATTGGTCTGATCGTCGCACTGGCGCTCTGCCTCCTCGCTTTCGAATGGTCTTCTTCCGATAAGGTAGAAACGATGGACCTCACGGCCCAGACCGTAGCCATCGAAGAAGAAGAGATCATCAACACCCAGGAGCAGCCGGAACTGCCCCCGGAGGTTCCCAAGATCCCCGTTCTTTCCGACATCATCGACATTGTGGACGATGACATCCAGGTAAACGACGACCTTTTCATCGACATGGAGGACAATGCAAACCTCGGTGTGGAAATCATGGATTACCACGCTGCTGTCGAAGAGGAAGTGGTCGAAGAGGAAGCCATCCCGTTCGCACTCGTCGAGGAGAAGCCGAAGTTCCAGGGCGGTGACGCCAACACGTTCTCCGCATGGGTGAACAAGAACCTCCAGTATCCTGAGATCGCCAAGGAAAACGGTATCCAGGGTCGTGTGACGCTGCAGTTCACGGTCAACACCGATGGCTCCGTCAGCGATGTGAAGGTACTCCGCGGCGTGGACTCCTCGCTTGACAAAGAGGCTGTCCGTATCGTCTCGATGTCTCCGAAGT